>CESF01015174.1_pt1 | contig 39629 bp, 34 predicted proteins | sample 356331 | NCBI WGS metagenome assembly CESF01 (sample SAMEA2621779, study PRJEB7988) | marine metagenome | biome: marine biome (ENVO:00000447); feature: surface water layer (ENVO:00002042); material: "saline water (ENVO:00002010), including plankton (ENVO:xxxxxxxx)" | depth 5 m
TCTAACAGCCCTTGTTTTTCAAATTATTGCTTAAGACAATCCTACCCAGAAAATTATCCATTTGAAAACAATCCAAAAACTGGAAACAGTAAAGTTGATCTTCCAAAAATATGTAAAGACTCCTATTTTGGAGGTAACTCAACTTTATATAAAATTGAAAAAGGATTTAAACATTCAGGTAATGCCGTTGTCATAAGATTTTACGATGAGCTTTATCAGCCTAATGCTATTGATAAAGACGGTATTGTTCAATCTAAATGTGATGAGAGCTGGTCTTTGGATAATTTAAAAGTAAGAGTAATTTCCTATAAATAATGAAATACTACTTCTTCTTATTTTTATTTTTCACATTTTTTGTATCGTCCTCCCAGACAATTAATCTTAACGAGTCGTATTTGACTGATTACTTAAGAACCTCACAACTTCTTGGAGAATTTAAAAATGATGTTTCTTTCACCTTAAAACCCTTTGATATTGGAAAAAATGGAATAGAAATAAATAAAGAAATTTTTGATACAGAAAAATACGCTCCTACAGTACTAAGTTTTTTGAACGGAAATGGAAAAATAAAAATTCTTCCAATAGATTATAATATTGAATTTAATAGCCGTCACCCCTATAACAGAAATAACGGAAGTATGATTCCAAACCGAGGGTATCAACACATACTAAGCGCAGGTATTTATGCGGAAATAGGCCCACTTTCTATTCAGCTAAAACCTGAACATTTATATTCAGAAAACATAGATTTTGAAGGGTTTGGGGAAGGGCCCAATGGTCATTATCCTGTCATTTGGAAAAAAAGATACAAACTGTGGAATGCTATTGATATGCCTGAACGTTTTGGTGAAAAAAGTATTAGTAAAAGATTAATGGGGCAATCTAGTATTAGGTTAAATTTTAAAGGACTGAGTCTTGGCGTATCCAATGAAAATATTTGGTGGGGACCCTCTATTAGAAATAGCATCATGATGAGTAATCAAGCCAGAGGATTTAAACACATTACTTTTAATACAACTAAACCCTTAAAAACTAAAATAGGAAACTTTGAGTGGCAAGTTATTTCAGGCAGATTAGAATCTTCAGGATATTTACCTGCAGGTTCTGACAGGCAGTACGCAGGAACTAATATTTATGTGCCTAAAATTAATCAAAGAGGCGAAACAGATGATTGGAGGTATCTACAAGGATATTCCATTACTTATTCTCCAAAATGGGTGCCAGGACTGTCGCTAGGGTTTATTAGGTGGGTTCAGGCCTACTCTGCATTATACAGAGGAAAATACCCCTGGATGGTAGGAAATCCAACATGGTTCCCTGCTTTTCAAAACCTATTTCGAAAAAATGACGCAAGTAGCGATTTAGAAGCGCAAACTAATCAAGCTGCTGGAGTTTTTTTGAGGTGGTTATGGAAAGATTCTAAGGCAGAAATCTATGTAGATTATAATCATAATGATTCTAAATTCAATATTAGAGATTTACTTTTAGATTCTGACCACAGTAGAGCCGTTACAGTTGGTCTTCAAAAAGTTTTTAAAATAAATACTGATAATTATTTATTTTCGTGGGAGTGGACGCAAATGGAACAAACCGCCTCTAGATTATTACGAAATGCGGGGTCGTGGTATGAGCACGGCTGGACTTATGACGGGTACACTAACGAAGGTGAAGTTTTAGGCGCTGGCATAGGCCCTGGGAGTAATTCACATTACTTTGCACTTAATAGAATTAGAGATAAAGAAAAACTAGGGATAGCTTTTGAAATTATAGACCAGGGTAATGACTTTTATCACGAGGCTTTCGCTTCAGCTCATGACCCAAGACGTTATTGGAAAGATTTTAATCTTCATATAAACTTTTCGAAAAAATATAAACAATTTTGGCTGTCCTCAAATTTAATGTATTCCAGAAGCTTGAATTATCAGTGGGATTTAGACGATACTGCGACTCCGTATTATCATCCAGGAAATGATGTGAATAATTTTCACATGAACTTAAAATTATCCTACTTATTTCCTTTGGTTAACTAAAGATTTGAAAACCTCTAAATACTGATTGGTAACACAGTCCCAATCATACTTACTAGTAAATCTATTTACTTCTGACGCCATTAAATAAAACATTTTTAAAAGCCATGAAAAAGTATTTTACATCGGTTATAAAAGGTGACTGATCATATAATTCTAGGTACTTTCTTTCAGATTCCATGATTTCACTAATAGTTTTAGGTAAATCCACGTAAAAAGGAGGAATGAAGCCAGGCTTATTTTTAATTCTTTTTTGTTGTAAATCTTCATCATATAAACTATAATAATGCTGACTAAGTGGTCTTACACCGACTAGTTTCATTTCCCCTTTAAAAATATTTAAAAGCATTGGTAGCTCATCAATCCAATATTTTCTAAAGATTCTACCTTCCGGTGAAATTCTAAAATCATTTTTTATTTTACCACCCTCTTGTAATTCATTTCTATTGCATACATACTCCTGAAGATATTCAGAAAAAGGATGCATAGTTCTTAATTTATACACTTTAATTATTTTGCCATTTTTACCAATTCTATTTAAGCTAATTAGTGGAGCATAAGTTGGGTTTTGGTCATAACAAGGATCTTTAACTTTTTTCACTACAAAATAAAGAGAATGATTTATATTTTTTTGATCAATTATTTCGAAGCCGCATGAATATAATCTACCATACATCTCTGCTCTTGAAATAACTCTTCCTTTACCCTTGGTTAGACGAAAATATAAATTTTTTGCGATTGGTAGTTTTGGTAATACTCTAAAAAAAATATAGTCAAAAATATATATTATTTTGTTGAGTATCAAAGGATATTTTTTTAATATGGCTGACCTTCTGTTAGGATACGTCACGACCTTACCTAGATATAATCCAGAATATGGTAAAATTGTATTAGCAGTTTCAAAAAATTTATTTATATAACGAATGTCATTAACTTTTTTCAAATTAAGTATAGAAGAAAATTTGCCAAAAGTTAACTTCTCTAAATTAATTTGATCTGACGAAGAGGTAAGGTAATTACTTTTTAAAGATAGATTAAAATACAAATTAATGAAATTTGATAGCTTACGATTATCACCAATTTCTCTTTTAACAGAATTAAAAGCAAAATTGTTATTTAATTGTTTTTTTTTATGTTTACTAGGGGTTAGTGAACTTTTGGACTTAAAAATTAAATCTTGTTCATTCTTAATAAATAATACCTTCATATAATGGGATAATTTTCTGATAACATTTAAATTTTCCATAAAGTAGGGAAAATAAAAGTTCTATTTACATCTATTATAAAAAAAGTAGTTCGATTTTAAAAAAAACTATAAATTTCTGTTTTTTAACACATTTACGTATTTAATTTTAATAAGTATTTTTATTTAAAACTCATAGACAACTTGCATTCTTAATTTATCATTTAAAAATAAGTACAAGAGACGTTAAAAGAATAGATGCAATTCCTAAAATCCCACTTAAATCTCCAATATACCCTGCTGATTTCACTTTAGATGAATTAGGGTTTACCACTAACACATCATTGGGCTGGATATTTTGATAAGAACCAGCTAGCCAAGCAGATTCTGTTAAATTGATATGGGTAGAGCTGCGCTTACCATCGGCAACTCTAATCAAAATTACATCCTCTCGATCTCCGTTAATAGTAAGGTCGCCTGCCAAACCTAAAGCTTGCAATAGACTTATGTTATTTTCTGTAAAAGTATAGGTTCCTGGACTATTGACTTCACCTAAAATAGTGAACTTCGCATTTAAAAGACGAATGGTAACCGTAGGGTTGATTAAATAGCCTCCGGCTTCTAAACTATTTTTCAAATCATTCTCTAAATCAGCTAAGCTTTTTTCGGCTACTGAAATCTCTCCTAAAATTGGAAATTTTATGGTATTATTTTTCGAGACCAAATACCCTTCAAGTTTCAAAATTTCAACACTTTGAGCGGGCTGAACATTACCATCAGAAAATCTGTTAAATGGTAATGCTGTTTCCATCAACATAGCGCCTATATCTATTTTTAAAATATCGTTAGGCTGAATAATATAATTGTTAACTTGTATATTGACCACTGGTTGTTCAGAAATATCTTGTAGATAGTGAATATTTTTTTTAGACATACATGATTGTAAAAGCATTAAAATAACTAAGGCAAATACATTTAATTTTGATAAATTTTTCATTATTATTATTTTTTATTTAACAACTAACTATTGAACTCTATTTAATTTGTAAGCCCGAATAAAATTACATTCACTTTTCTCAATCATAAGGTAGTTTATTGATGGTTGAATTTTTTGATCGCCGCCTTTGGTAAAACTAAAGTCGTAGGTTTCACAAAATCTCGAACTGTTTTTTTTATGATTTTACAAATCGTTCGACCTTTATTGATCGATAGGATAAAATGACTTACCGATTTGATATTGGAAACGATAAAAACTCGTTCCGCTTCTCGCTTAAACTCTTTGGAACCTTTTAAGGCTCTTTGAAAATCGTTATTGATAATGACAAAAAGTTCGTTCGCTAGGGCTTTTGCATTATTAAAATATTCCAAATGTCCTTTATGAATGGGATTAAAATATCCAGATAAAATTATTTCTTTTTTCTTAGTCATGTTTTATATTTTAACACCACAAAATTATTAAAATTTTTTAACTTTTTTAGCTTGAAATAAAACATGTTTATGCTTTAAATCTGTCGGGTATCATAGGTTTTTCAAAGATAATTATTTAAAAAATCTTATTTAAATGATGAAGTTTTGAGTTTCTGAAATCTTAATACAAAATAAATAGTATTTTTGAGCTCACCATATAAAATATGTTTCATTTTTTTAAAAAACATCAAAAACCTTTATTTGAAGGTTTGTGCGATTTACACAATCATCTCCTACCGGGAATTGATGATGGAAGCAAAACAATAGCAATGTCTTTAAGCATGTTAGAAGCCTACCAACAACTAGGTTTCAAATCGGTAATCCCTACTCCTCACGTCTACCAAGAGTTGTACCCCAATACTCCCGAAACGGTTCAAAAAGCGTTTCAGGAATTAAGTAAGGCTAAACATCCTGAAAATAGTCCCCACATTCCCTCATATGGGGCAGAATATATGGTGGATGAAACTTTTATAAAAAATTTAGAACTGGGAGTCCCTAGGTTATTACTTTGCAAAAAATATATCTTACTAGAAATTCACTTTTTTGGCGGCACCCAGCTCCTGGAACAAAGCTGCTTTGAGCTTTCCCAAAAAGGAATAATCCCTATTTTAGCGCATCCAGAGCGCTTTCAAAGTATTGAAACTCTTAGCAAATTTCAAACCTTAAAACAAAAAGGCCTTTACTTACAGCTGAATGCCTTATCTCTTTTAGGGCACTATGGCCCACAAGTACAGCAAAAGGCTCAGCTCCTTCTAAAATCTGGACTCTATGATTTGGTAGCAACCGATGCGCATCATCCAAATCATTTAAAAACCTTGCAATCTTTAAGGCTTTCTAAAAAACAAGGTGTGATTTGGGAAGGGATTCGAGAGTTTCAATTAAATCAGTTTTCATAAAGAAGACAAATTCTTGCGAAGTGGGGGGTCTCGTGATGCAATACCAATAACTCTTTTTTGCTCAAACAGCCTTAAATTTTTAACGAAATCTCCTATTAAATTTTAGAATAAATTTTCGGTATGCCGGTTACCTTGTAAGTATAATTTTCCCAGCGAATGAGGGGATATCAAGACGCTATGAGTTTTTTTATTAAAAAAAGGTAGACCAGAAAACTCTAGTACAAAAAAACCACCTTTTTTAAGGTTATTTTTTTTATAATGAAAATTATGAAGCTAGGTACTAGCTATCTTTATCAGCTTCATAGCCATAACCATAGCCATAGTTGTATTTATAGGTGTAACTATAGCGGTAACCGTACTTATAGTTATAACCCGATCGGGGGGCTGCAATAAGCCCGTTTAACACCATCCCAAAGGGAGGAATGTTGGGTCGGTTTTGCAAATCTTTTATAAAAGGGAAAATATTTTTATCGGAAAACTGTGCTCTGGACACATAGACCACCAAGTCAGAAAGTGGCAGCAGAGACGTGGTATCGCTAACCAGTAATAGGGGTGCCGAATCAATTAGGATAACATCGTACTGTTCTTTGAGACGCTCCAACAATTCTTTCATTCGTGGACGCATGAGTAGCTCCGAAGGATTGGGAGGTATGGCTCCCGATAGCAAATAATCCATTTCTTTAGGCCCCGAACCTCTGGTGATCAAGGTATTCAGATCGTTAAAGTTTTCGTTACTTAGATAGGTTGAGAGTCCTTGAGTGTCACGTTTAATACCAATTCTATTGTGCAATTGTGGATTTCGAAGATCGGCCCCTACCAAGATGACTTTTTTACCTAGGGCGCTGTAACTCAATGCCAGGTTAAAGGAAATAAAGGATTTTCCCTCTCCTTTAGTGGTGGAAGTCACGACGATCGTATTTGCTTTTTCTTTTTTGAGCAAAAAACTTATGCTGGAACGCAGCACTCGGGTTGACTCAGCAGTAATTCCACGAATATTATTTTGGCCATCTTTTAAATTTTCATCGAAAGGAACTTCTCCTAAAATAGAAATATTTTGGAGTCCTTTTTCCAGATCTATTCGGTTGTTGATTTTGGTATCAAACATTTCTAACAAATAAATAATACTAAAGGGGACAAAAAATCCAAAAATTAATGCGAACATGTAAATTTGATTTTTTTTAGGTGAAATAGGAACACCAGAACCATAAGCAAAATCAATAATTTTAGCATTAGAAACTGTAATGGCTAATGATATATCTGTCTCTTCTTTTTTCTTGAGTAAATACTTGTAAAGGCTTCCTATGATTTCTTGTTGTCGAGCAATATCTATAAAACCTCTTTCTGTATTTGGAATAGATCTTACTAAAGAAAATATTTTTTCAGATTCATCATTTAAAATATTAAGTTGAATTTCTAAAGCCTTTTTTATATTAGTTAAACTTTTCAATAAGCTCGAAGTAAAACTAACAATCTGAGAATCAATTTCGTTTATCACAGGATTTTCAGGACCTGCATCCAACCCAGTTTTTTCTCTAAGTAACAATAATTCATTGTATTTATCAATAGCCGAGGATAAACCGCTATCTTCAAAACCAACACTTAAAGGTAAAAGTTGGCCTGTAGTTGATTCTTGTGTCAATAAGTCCTCAATCCATTCAACAAAACTTAACTTAGTTTTAGTAATATTAATTTGTTGATTTGTTTCTTGTAAGGTTTTGAAAGTAATAGAAATTTCCTCGGGAATACCTGAAAAATCATTATTTTCCTTAAACTGTTTAACATTATTATCTAGGATATTTAATTCTTCTTTTACTTTTTTTAAACGATCATCAATAAATTGTTTAGTTTTTTCTGAAATTATATTTTTATCATTAATAGCATCTAAATTATATTGATTGATAAGTTCATTTAAAAAATCCTTCGCTTTATTTTGCACAGGGTCTGTTAAACTAATTTTCAATACACTAGATTGCTTATTTATTTCTGATATAGAAATTCTTGCCTGATATGAAGATGTTATCTCACCAGCGGAATTTATAACAACTCTAATATCTTTTCTTTTATTAGTAGAAAATAAATTCTTTTTAATTTTAAAAAAAACACCAAAGTATTCAACTTCTTCACCAAAACTATAAGAAGAAATTAATTCATCATTGAAATCAATTAAATCGTATGTATCATTTTCTTTAAGTTTGATGAAAAAAATATTAGAATAATTATATATATCTTTTTTATTTTTAGTAAATGTTAGAAAAATAGGTGAATCTGTATACGCTTCTGTTTCTTTTATTGTACTTGAAGTGTAGTAAGAAATATTTAAATTTAATTTTTCTACAACTTTTCTTACTATCTTTCTAGAGGTGATAATTTCTATTTCATTTATAATATTATTGCTTGAATTACCTCCGATAATTCCTAAATCTTTGAAAGCTTCTAATTCTTTAGAAACTCCTGATTTTGCGTTATCTTTAATCATTATAGATGTAGTAGCTTCATACTGAAAAGTACTGTATCTTATGTTTAAAAATGCAATGGAAATAGATATAATAAGTCCCAATAAAAACCATGGCCAGAAGTGAAAGTAATATTCAAATAGACCACGTAAGTCGACATTTGATTCAACATTAGCTTCATTATTTATATTTGATTCTTGATTCATAATTATCTCTTTGAGATTGATTTAATTGTTGTTTTTGCTTTAATAAAAATTTTTTCTAATTTAAATATTTTTTTTATGAGAAATGACGAAATTTTATAGGACTTTGTTTTTTTAGCACCTGCTCTAATGTGATACTCTTTATATTCCTTTCTTGTACCCCCTCCAAATCCAATAGAAGAAAACTGTTTTTGATTAAGATCTTTAAGATCACTAATTAAAACTGGAATACTAGTTCTTGATCGATTTAGTGTTGCCTTTTTTGACTGAAGAAACTTTTTTATTAATTATATTTAAATTTTTATCAGATTCTAAACCTCTTAAAACACACAAGCCTTTATCCTTTAATTCACATAAAGCTAAATTTTCCAATTGTTTTTATCGCAGTTTATAACATTATCGTATATTTTCATATTTATTTATTTTTAACACTACAAAGTTTATTATTTATTTCTTATAATTAATAATATTTTTTTAATTTGATTTTTTATTTTTTGCATCAACAAAACTTTTAACCAGAGAAAACCTCCATGATTCCATCTTTCTGGGTGCATCGTAAACATTATTTTGTCAGATAATTGATTGTTTTTTGCTGCCAAAATAATCTCATTTGTTGTGTGATATACTTTTCCTTGCTTATACCATTTTTCTTGCTGTGTTACTTTATCTCTGATACTAACTTTCCAGCCATCCCAACGACGGCCTGTATCAGTTAAGTAGAAAACCTCATCAAAGTTAACATCAAAATAAGGTTCTCCAATAATTCCTAATTTTCTATAATTATACTTTGACCAAAGATCTTTATTATCATGTTTTGACAAAGGACTTCCATGCATACAAATTGTTTTTACATCAACTAATTCTCTTAGTTTATTGAGATTAAATTTAAAATCATCAAATGCTTTTGCTTGGTTTCCGTTACAAATATCCATATTTTCATAATGATATCCTACCTCATGTCCAAGATTTGAAATTTCTTTAATTATATCATCATCCCAAGATTCGGTTACTGCTCGAAAATAATAAACTCCTTTGACGCCCATTTCAGTTTGAATTTTTGCAAATTCTAACGAATTTTGAGGTAATAGATCAACATCATGTCTTAAAATAATTACTTTATTTTTAGGATTTTTTAAATATTCAGCAAAGGTTTGGAAAGTAAACCCTTTTTCAATTAATACGTTAAGTAATTCAGTATATTTTTTTATTGTAAAATCCATTAAGCTATTTTTTTAATTAAATCATCAAAAGTGTTATTAATACAATGAACTTTAGACTCTGTAAAAAGTTGATTCTTTGATTTAAAATAATTACAATTCTTTAATAAACTATCTGGCTTAGCATATTTGATTGCACCAAAATCATTACCAAAAAAGAAATTTACACTACCATAATCAGTACTAACGACAGGAATTCCACATGCTCTAGCCTCTAATATAGATAATGGCATTCCAATCGAAGCATTTTCATCAATTACAGGAAATACATAGGTGTCTGACAGCTGATAAATTTCCTCAATACTTTCAATAAAATAATCCCAAACAATTATACCTTCTTGTTCTAATTTTTGTTTTAAGTCTAAATTGAAAGTAGATGATTTAGGTGAGGATGAACTGGTAATTACAAGCACTTGAATTCCAGAATTTTGAAGAGGTATTAATGCCTCAAGATTTCTTCTTTCATTTAAATGCCCCATATGTGAGACAATAAAGTTATGTTTGTCTAGTCCATATTTTTTTCTTAGTTCATTTTTTTTATTTCTATTAACAGGTATAAAAACTTCGACATTAGTACTTAGTGGTACAATATGATTTGGTATTCCAAATGAATTCCAGAAATTAGATAAAGTTAAAGAGGGTGTAATTGCTAAAGATGGCTTTAAAAAATTTATCAAATAACTTTGCCAATTATTATTTATTTTAGGTTGAAGAGCAAATAAAATAGTATTTGAGGGATAATTTATACTTGAAAGTACCTTCAATCTTAAATAACTAGCAAATGTACTTGACTGAAATGGAAGGTAAATTAAAAGATTGGGGGAAAAATCTAAAATAATTTTTGCTATTTTATATGATAGAAATAGCTTGTTAGCTTTTACGACATGAATATTTTCATGTTTAAAACCATGTCTACAAATAACTTTAACCTCAAAATTAGATTTTAGTTCATTAAAAATCTTAAATGCTGTTTTTTTTATCCCTTCGTCATATGGGGGATTAATAAATTCCGTAATAAGTAATATTTTTTTCATTTAATTATATTCCATTGAGAATTTTAGCCTCGTCAAGGGACATTTTTAATTTATCTTTATAAAAGTTATCTACGATGTTATTATGATCTAGTAATACAATTGGATTTTTTTGAAAATTTGATCGACTTACAGTATTTTCAGCGGAATCACAAATAAAAATATCTAAAGGCACCATATTTAAATCAGCAATCTTTTTTTCTTTCACATAAAAGATAATCGCTTTAATTAGGTTTATAAAACCTGGTTTCCTAACAATTGATACATCAATATCAGAATGACTGTTTAATGTTCCGTTACAAATACCTCCGTGAGACACGCAAAACAATATCCAATCTTTATCTTGAGTAATATCTAATCTAGATTGAATTGATAAAAGATGTTTAAATAAATCCTTCTTATTTGTTTTAAACCACTTGATTCTGTGAATAAGTAATACTGATAAATTACAATTTAAAAAAAAATTAAACGAATGAGAAATTAATAATGAATACAAAAAATAAAGAATGTGAATTTGCTTAGTGGAATAATAAAAAATGCCAAATATCAAAAAAGAAAAGAAGAGAGTAAAAAAAATCTTATAGTTTCTTTCACTTCTATCGGCATGGAAGATACCTTGCATCAACCAATTAGTAAAAATTTGCAACCAACTAAAATAGTGACTACCTAAAAGTTTGTCTTTAAAACTAGTCATTTTTTATATGATTTATTATTTCTTTTTTGACCATATCAATATTTCTATTATTATCAACTGTTTTAATTCCCAAGTCCTCACTTAAAATTTCATATACTTTTATTTTAAGTGCCAAATTTTCATCGTATAGTGTGTCTTTTTTTCGTTCTCTTATAACATTCTCATTAACCTTCAAAATTAAAACATTCGAGTTTTTTGGTAACATTTTAATAAATTGTTTCCCCAACCAAGTTTTATGTAGTTGTATATTATGAGTATCAACCATTAAATCTGCTAAAGTGTCAAGATTATATCGATCAAAAAGAATAACATCATCTTCACATATTCTCTGCTTTTCTAAAAACCATTTTATTTTAAAGTCAATTAGTTGTAGAAATGGAAAGAGAAACGATACAAATGTAGATTTATGAAAATCATGAACTCCATATTTTACATTATTAATGACTTTATACTTTGTTAAACCAATTAATCTGCAATATAGCATTAATGGTTTTGATAAAATTTTAGGAGAACGGATCCAAATATGTTTGGTTTTTTTTTCTTCAATAGTTCCTTCTACATAATTAATATACATCGTTTTACCAACACCATCTGGTCCAGCAATATAGATAGTTCTGTTTAACATCTGAAGTTGTTATAAATAGACATTGTTTTATCTCCCATTTTTTTTAGGCCAAATATAGTTGACACATCCCCGCTAATTTCATCTTTACGGAACTTTATTTTATCAAAGGCTAAAAGCAAACTCTCTTTAGAAAAATCTATTATCAACCCCCCATTTACGGACTCTAACACTTCTTTTACATCCCCCACATCAGTTGATAATATTGGAACTCTACAACAAAGAGATTCTTTAACAACTGTTGGGCTTCCCTCAAAATATGAGCACAATACCAGAGCATCTGACATATTAATTATTTCTGGGATAATTTTATTGTTAACCTCTCCTAAAAAAAAGATGTTATTTTTATTCAATTTAGCTTTATTTTTAAGAGACTTAAGTAATGAGCCACCCCCAACAATTATTAACTTACTATTTTTATCTGTGTTTTCTTTAAAACTATCAATTAAAAATTCTACATTTTTTTCATACTCTAATCTTCCAACAAAAAGGAGTATTCTATCATTTTGTGAAAAGTTGTATTTCCTTCTTAATTTTTCTTTATTTATTGGATAAAATTTATTCGTATCAACAGAAATAGGTATTAGAGTAATTTTCTTGTTTATCCATGGATATTTTTTCACATATCTATTTAAATTTTTTCGGTCTACTACGATTATTTGATCAACCATTAAAAAAGAGATGAACTGTAATATTGAATAAATGAAAGCAATTACCCTACCCTTCTTCTTTTTTACAGCAATATCTTGACCACCATGAAGTGTGCAAATAATTTTATTTCTTTTTCTAAAAAATATTGGGATAACCATTTCTGGCCTTTGTACGTGAATAATATCGTTTTTATTAATATTCGTAAGCTTAGATGACATGAAAAGCTTAATAAGAAATTTAAAATTACTTATTGAAGAAGAATTTGAAATTGAAAAAAAACTAGAGAATCTATTTGTTGATTTCTCATTATTAGAAATAACATCTCCTGTTCCAATTAATGTTGTTTCCCCTCCATTATTAATTATATAATTAGACAAGTTGAGTATATAACTCATAATGCCACCAGAGGAATCTCTATTTACATCTTCATTTTCAACAAACACAACTCTCATCATTGAAATTATCTTTGAATATGACTTAATATTACAGAAGTAGTGTCTTCCCACTTATTTTTAATTAAATCCCTACTTATACTTCTTGTTTCTTGTTTTTTCTGATTAGTTATTGTATTTATATATCTTAAAATATCTTTTACAGAAGAAGATTCAATCATTAAACCTTCATCTACTAATACTTTATTTACTGCCATTTTCCTCATACCAGTATAAATTGTAGGCACCCCTAAAATTGCAGACTCTCTAGCAACAGTGTCTCCTGAAGTAATCGTAAACAGGGCATTGTATAATAATGAATAAATATCTGAAACTGGTTCTTCTAGAAGAATGCAATCATCAATAAAAACTTCACTTAAACTTTTATTCTCAAGTGACAAGATAATTTTTAAACCACGTTTTTTTATTTCCTCAATCAATTTATCTAATACTGAGGTGCTTTCTTTATAATTAAGACTAATACTAGATATTTCTCTTATAAAAACATACGTATCGGGTAAAAGATTATACTCTTGAAGAATCTTATCAGAAACTCTTAAGTAATTAGGATGTAAATATGCTAATTCTTTAAATCCATGATATTTTCGAGTTTTAGAGTTAGAAAAATTAATAAAATCTGGAAATATATGTTTAGTACAAAACCAGTTAGCATGATAAAATGGAATTTTATATTCAAAATCATCGTCAAATGCTAAATATGATATTCCGCTAAGTCTAGTTGAAATGGCTGATGTTGAACCAAAACAAGCTACCAAATCAATTTTATTCTTCTTAATGTATCTAATAATTTTCAAATCTCGTAATAACTGAAAAAAAACTTTGCCTATAAAAGTTTTCTTGTGTTCTCCAATTTTTTGAATTGACACATCCTTTAATTCAAATTTTAAGATTTTTTCTAATTTTCCTCGTTCTCTGTAGATTATACTAACATGATGATTTTTTTTTAAGGCTAGAATACTATTTTTAAAAAAATTAACATCAACAGGATGGTTTAAGTCAAAAAGAATTTTCATTTTTTTATTTTCTTCCATAATAAAAATCCAAATTTCGCAATCATATACATGTTTTTTTTATGAATATTAGTAAACCTTCCATAGTTTACAAAATCTCCTCCAAACTTCTTTTTATAATCTCTTACTCCATATGGTATATTAGGTTCACCTGCGCCGCCAAAATCAAATATTAAATAATCATTTTTATTACCCCATTTGAAAACTTCCCAAGGGATTAAATGATTAGGATATTTCTTATAAAATGAAGAATACGCGCCTGCATAATAATCATAAATAGTTTCATTATATACCAAAACAAGCATACATCCAATAATTTCTTCCTCGTATATTGCAGTCGCAATTCTAAGTCCAAAATCTTCATCTGAATTATCTTGTAATGATTTAAAATGAGAAAAAGAGGGCATAGGTAACTTAGCTCTACTATAAACCTCATTTAAGATATTATAACAAACTTTTAAACCTTCAAATGTGTTTGACATTTTAAAAGTAACACCTTCTTTGGATGCTCTTCTTATTTCATTTCGTCTTTTTGTATACACATCCTTCCAAAGACTCTCTTCTGTTTTTTTTAGATTGACAAGTATATTCAAATGGTCTTCATATTTAAATCCAAACTTAGAGTAGGAATCATATAAATCAGTTTGCTCAAATTGATTTCTTATTTGAGAATAAATCACTCTTCCTTTAACAAACTTATTGTAATGCTCTAACAGAAATGACAATACTTCTTTATTGTCATTTTTTATTATTGGTCCTCCCATAATAATAGCCCTCGACGATAATTTTCCCAAAAAACCTTTATGTTCTTTTTGTATTACGGCCAATAAAGTTGCTAAAATTTCACCTTTATCATTAACAACTCCGATAAAAAAAGGTTCATTTTTTTCTGTCTCTTTGTAAACTTTAGCCATATATGGCGTCTGAAAAACAGAACTTTTAGAGTGATTGTAAACAAAGTCACTCCATTTTTTTTCTTCTAAATCAAAAACAATTTTCATATTATTTAATTTGATCTCTATAAAGCTGAAGTGTTCTATTAACCATTTTGCTTATCGAAAAACACTCCTCTATTCTTTCCTTACCTTTTTTTCCCATCTTTTTAGCCTCCTCTGGGTTATCTAATAAAAACATCATTTTCTCTGCCAATTGTCTTACATTTTGTGGTTGAATTGTAAATCCTGTTTCCTTATTTACAATCAATTCTTTAGTTCCACCACCATCAGTTGCTATTACAGGTTTACCTAGAGCCATATATTCCATTATTGAATTTGAAATGCCTTCTGTATAAGTTGATAATACACCCACATCAAAAATATTAACTATTGATTCAACATCTTGTTGTCTTCCAAGAAATCGAAAAAACTGATTATTTCCTTTTTTTATCATTTTTTTTACTTCTGAAATATTTGGGCCATCACCAATTGTAAGAAAAGTAACATCTTTTCTTTGTGTTAAAAGAATTTGAGCAGCACTTACAAAGGTTGGATAATCTTTCATCTTACTAAATGAAGCTGTCATACCAACAACTTTATTTGTTAGAATCTTAAATTCATCTCTTATTTCACTTTTATTTCTTTTTATTTTTAATCTTTCCATATCAAATCCGTTATAAATCACTTTTGATTTATTTTTTGGTACACGAAAGGAAATTAACCCTGCATGAGAATTAGAAAGTATTATATCACTAAAACAGTACGACATTGCATTTGCTAGATATCTCTTTGAATAATAAGAAAGTTTTGCTGGAGCAGAAGAAATCATAGAATTAATAAAAGGTATTTTTTTTATTTTACAAATTGGTCCAAAATGCAAGGCAGCAATATTATCCCAACAATGAACAATTTCGGGGTCAAATTTTTTCAAAATATGACTAAAGCTATATAACAACTTGGCATCTTTGAATATGTTTCTTTCTAGTTTATGAATCTTTATATTCAATGTATTAATCTCTAAATAATGAATATTAGAAGTAAGTAAAACTAATTCGATTTGATGATTTTTGTGCAATCCTTTAATCAACTCAATTAATCTTCGTTCTTTTCCACCACTACTTAAGCTTTCTATGATATATAAAATTTTCATTTCTATATTGCCTGATTAACTAGTTGTTTTGATAATTTTAAAGGATCATGGTAACAAGCTAAATAATCAGTCATTCTTTTTTTGTAATTGACATTATTACTTAAAATATCTAAAATTGCTTGAGGTATTAATTCATAAGTATTAACAGATATTCCTAAATCAAATGTGGTAATTATATTATCAGGATCCGTTTTTTTTCTTGTAACAACAGGAACACCTACTGAAAAAGCTTCTAAATATGTATTAGAAAAACCCTCTTCATGAGATGTATTTAATAAACAAAACGAATTGGAAAGAAATGAAAATATTTCTTTCCTATCAAGATTACCAACAAATTTAACGTTATTTAAATTTTTTAATTTTATAAGTGTAGAATGAGTAAGACTATCAAGAGATCCATTACTAATTTCTTTACCAGCAATCATAAAATTTACTTTTGGAAGAGATAATGCAATCTTTAATAATTCGGGTAAATTTTTTTGTTTTTGAAATAGACCAACCCAAGCAACATACTGTTTTGAGCTTGAACAAGCTATATTATGAAATTTAAATGGATTATATAATTTTTGGATATTTTTATTTGGAAATCTATTAATTAAAGAATCATATTGATAATCATTCTGACAAATTATATTTTTAGATAAATTTAATGATATTCGAAAAAGAAAATTTTTAATACGATTATTAAATATATGTAATGAATCTTTTTTTACTAAGTTATCGTTTGAAATTCTTTGAATAAATTTAATTCCAATAATTTTAGCTGGCAAAATGTAAAGTATCCTATTCCACCACGGAATGCTGCAATATATGTAGTCTGGGGCTAAACTTTTAAACGTACGGTAATAAAAAACTAAAGCAGATAGCAATGAAATAATAAAATTTTTATTATTAAAATCATAATCATTAATAATTTTATATTTTGATTTATTTACAGGGATTTTATTTTCAGATAAAATAATTACACTATATCCCAAATTGTCAAAACCATAAATCCAATTAAATGTTTGAACAGCAGCTCCGCCAGTAGTTTTATTTATATTATTTAATAAATATGAAACATTGCTATCAATAATTAATATTTTTTTCATGTTCTGGAAAACTTAATAAAAATTATATAAAATAATCTGTTAAGCTGGTTTAGACTGTTTGTATTATATTTTTTATTGGTCATATAAACGGTAAATAATAAATGTAACTATATTTCTAATTAGAGTCTTTTACTCTTCATTAATAAATGCATATAGAAAACAACAGAACACAAAATTGCAAAATATGGATCTGGCCTTCTAAAAGTTAATGCTACTAAAACAAATATAATACACGACTTAACTAAAAGATTATGCTTTATTAATTTTAAACTATATCCAAACAATTTAAATATCATTAAAAGATAAAAAACAAATAAAATTAACCCACCACTAGCTAGAATTTGAGTGTATTGAAAATTAGATCTAACAATCTCATCATAAAAACCTAACGTGGCATTTTGAAATCCGACACCAGTAAAAGGACTACTTAAAAAATTTTGGTAAGAAGAGAATATCTGTAAAATACGCCCATCCTGAAGTTCCTCTGCTCGATTTAAATTAATACTAGTAAAACTAAGCCTTTGAAAAAGTGAAGAATTTTCTATGAGTATGGAAAAAATGTTAGATTGAATAAAAAATAAAATTATCATTATAAAAATTAAAATAATTTTTTTTTTGATATTCCAATAATTCCATTTATCATAAGTGTAAAGTAAAAAACCAGAAAGCAAAATTAAAAAAGAGCCCCTAGTTGACTGAAAAAAAGGTAGACCAAGAAAAAATATCAAATAAAAATATTTTGGAATATTAATTTTAAAAAAAGTGTAAGGGGACTTTAGATAGCTTAACCAATAAATACAAAATAAAGCCAGGATATTAATATCACTAAATATGTTTAGATTAATAGCTGAATTTAATCTTCCTGTTAAATTACCAGACCCTTGAGAAATATTAGCAAGATTTATTACCCCAAAGATATCTAAATAAATTAACAACGAATTAAACAAAATCAGGGTTATTACACTTTTTAAAATAAACTCTAAATATTTGACTCCCACATTTGTCAATATTAAATAACCAATATATATATATATCCATCTATTAATGTGATCCATTGCGTCAGGGTCATTATTATAACCATGTACAATTTTTTCCAAAAAATAACTTATAATAATGAATATAAAGACAACAAAAAAGTTCTGTAGTCTAATATTATTATTAGCTTTCGCTCTTAAATAAATATAAATCCCTGGAAGAATAAAAAAAATCAATTTCTGAAAACGTAAATAAGGAAATCCAAAATTGTGGAATAATTCACTAACCAAGAAGTTTGTTTTTAAAAGAAAAATTAAAACAAAAACTATTGATAGTTTAACTTGAGAATTTAATACTATGTTACTGTTCGTATACCCTCCGCTCATTAATTTAATATCTAGATTATCCTGCATTTATAAAAAATTTATTAAACATTAATATTAACATATAAGGCCTTTAGTAATTTTATTTCTTTTTCTATTCTTGTATTCCAAGTAATTAATTTATCCTGACATTTTACAACTTCTTTCTTTTTATTTGCTATTAGTTTGGGGGTGTCGATTAAATTCATCATTACCTTTGTTAAAGTTTCTTTTATATTATCTCTATTTACATAAAGGGCTGCTTCATTAAAAAACTCGTAAGTAGAAAAATCCTTTAATGATTTGTTCGATTTACCTAATGTTACAATGCATTTCCCTGTATTGACAGCTTCTAAAATAGTATTTGACAAGTTTCCTATTTTATTTAAGGATATGTATATATCAGACACTTGATAATAATCATAAATATTACTGTGGCTTACGGATCCAGAAAGTACAACATTTTTTAAAGAATGTTTTTTGATTGTTTTTTTAACTTCATTATAGCACTCACCATCTCCAACTATAATAGTATAAAAATCAACTCTTGACTTTTGAAGTTCGCAAATAACATCCATAAAATCTATGATTCCCTTATCTTTTGACAACCTACTTAAAAATAAAAAAACAGGCATATTTTCAGGGATTAAGTATGTCCTCTTGAGGGTTTTTATTGACTCTTTTTTATTTAATTTATCTACACCATTTAATAGTGTAACTTTATGATCTGATTTTGTATATTTATTCAAAAACTGACTTCCAGGTGATCCATCTTCTGAACAAATAATATATTCAAATGGAGCTTTTAAACATAATAATTTAAGAGGGTTCATTAATCTAAAATGAAGCTTTGAATAATTTTCATAAAAATTTGTAACTCCGTGTAATCTTAGAACTACTTTCTTACCCAAAAACGCAAAAAAAGCTCCAGTAACTATATTTGCCCTATCTACATAAATAACATCGTAATCTTTACAAGTTTCTTTAATTTTATTGAACACCAATAATGAGTTGTAACTTTTTCCTATTCCCTGAAAATATTTGATATTGAATTTTTTTGAAATTTTTAACACACTGACTTTATTGTTAAATCTCTTATTTTTTAACTGATAAAACTCATCATTCTTAGAATTTCTATCAATAAAAAAGGGCTCAAAATCAATATTTCCTTTTTTTAGCCCCTCAAAAAGTTTAACAATTGCAGGCATCCCTGTTGGATTCCAACTATCTTCCTCAATTGATTTTTGTAGGGCAGAATAATAACTAGTTACGAATAATATTTTCATCAGTTATTTAATGTTTTTATAAATAATATTCGCTGCCGATTCCCATGTGTTTTTAGAATTGGCTATTTTTTTATGATTTAATTTTCTGTCAATTCCCTTTTCAACATCCTTTATAAATTGTTTGTAAAAACAGTGAGTAAAAGGTCGCATTATTTCATAATTCAAATTATCATTTAATAAATCCCCTTTAATAAGCGTCCTCCCCATTAGGTCCTTTGGAATGTATAATTTTGCCCCTGCTAAAGCGGCTTCGACACCAGACAATCCAGCACTTTCTTTGTGTGTAAAACAAAAAACATGGGTTTTTCTAATTACATTAGCTATATCTAAATATGGTACCTTGACATTTCTATCATATACATTCTTTAAATATTTATCATCTTTAAAATTCCATTTTATGAGTCCATCATTATTTTGATGAAATACATTGAATGTTATTTCTGGATATTTATTAATAACCTTATCTAAGGCAGAGTGAAATTTATTAACATAATTCAATGCTCCTTTAGAATATGGAGCGTGATCTATAAAGATATTAAATTCTTTTTCATTTATTTCTTCAGGATAAAATACTTTTGGTTCTGCGCACCAACCACTTCTAACTTCTTTAAAATTTTGATTCCTTGAAAGGTTTATTGATTTATTTGTATTCTTGGGGTTAATAGGTCTCACACAAAACAAAACGTCTTCATAATATTTACCAATATTATTATTATCAGCTATAGAACAAAGTTTACCAGAAATGTGACGCCTAATTTTATTAAACAATTCATTTTTCCCTTTTTTTACTATTCGATTAGTAAAACCATACTGAGATGTTGAAATTACCGCATGAATATTATCATACTCTAGAATAATCTCTGGTTTATCAATGTCTGTAATATTAATCACCTCAAAATAATTGCTTAGATATTTCGACAGAAAGAAAGCGTTTACAGATGCATGAGAATCTAAAGTATCTATTGATAATGGTTTAGAATTTCCTCCCCAAATAATAATTCGTTTTTTTTTCAATTTACTAATAGTGTTTATTGAATGAACTATATTTTTTGATTTTTGACATATGGCTTATAAAATTCTTTATAATAAATGAATAATCCTGAGATATGAACAATTCCATAAGCAAAAATATCCAAATATATAAAATTGAGCAATGTCAATAAGTCATAGTAATCTAACGAATATGCGCCTATTATCAAAACTAGTGAACCTGTAATATGCAGCGCCGGTGTGTATAATAACTTGTCTACTATTGGCGATTTAATCACGGTAAAAAAATATGAATTTAGAACTTTCATTGGAAGTACTAAGAGAAATAGCTGAGCAACTAAGATTCCATTGACCCATTTTTCAAGAAACATTGGAACAAATATACTTAAACCCACCATTGAACAACCAACAACGATAAATGATATAACCGTTAAAGTAGCCGTTTCTCTAACTACGATTTGATGTACTTTTTTAAATGCACCTTTACCAAGATCTTCTAATAGATCCATCTTCCTAACCTTAATATTTGTTAAAAAGATAACCACAAACAGTCCTAATATAGTATCAGCGAAACCAAAATATCCCACCGCCTGTAGTCCTATCAAACTAATAACAATAATTCGTTCCGTGTATCTAAATACTCCAAAAGCAAGCGCTCCTGATGTCAACTTAAAACTTGTGCTAAGGATACTTTGAAGTCTAGACTTGTTAAATTTGAACCTAAAAGGGATATTAATCTTTTTGTAGTAAAGGAAAATAATTATCAGCGTAGAGAATATTGGAAAAACTAATACTGCATATATTTTAATAAATGAAACTGTAGCTATTATTAGTACGGAATTTATTATGGCTTGAATTACAACTAATTTACTTATTAATTTAAATCTCTTGTTTATGGTTGCTTCTGTGTTAAAAAGATTTTGAATTTTTAAAGTAAATAAGCCTATTGATGAGAGAATTATAGCATATCTAATAATAGGGCTTTGAAAGAAAAAATTACTAATAAGTCCCGCTAGAAATAAAACAAAAGTTAAAACTAACTCAGACGAATAAGCATTATTTTTTATTTCTTGAATTTCTTCCTCACTTTTCTCACCAATCTTTACTCCAACATCTCTTATAACAGTAGAATTAAAGCCTAAGTCTCCGAATTTATTCAACATTTGAATTAGTTCAACAGATTTTATTATACCATAATCCTCTGGTCCAAGATATTTTGCAACAATAAAACTCTTTGCAACTTGTAATGGTTTAATTAGAATATTAGCCCCAACCATCCATGAAATATCTTTTGTAGATTTTTTTTTAAAAAAATTCTTAAATCTACTTTTATAATTAGTAAGCTTATTCACTAACTTAATTTTAATAATGAATTTTAAATATTTTAATCCAATGATTCAGATTGATGAGTCTTACCAAAGCTTTATCTAGGTTGCCTTTTTTATTTATAAATTGATCCGCATTGGATTTTAATATTGATGCATTTACAAATGGCAATTTACTTGCCTCTTCAATTTCATTTACAAAGAAATCTTTTAATTGACTTGATAGCCAGACACTTTCAGGACTTGAAAAACCCATCTTATCTTTTCTGTCATAAATTTGTGGGGGAATATATGACTTTAAAGATTCTCTCAAAATACTTTTTCGAACGCCATCTTTAATTTTAAAATCAAAAGGTAATTTCAAAACAAATTCTACCAGCTCATGATCCAAAAATGGCACTCTTGTCTCTACTGAATTCGACATCGAAACTCGATCAACGGAATGCAATATACTTCTTAAGATATTGAATCTGCTACTAAATATTTTTTTAACTTGATAATGTTCTCTTATATTTAATGATTCAGTGTTAACATTGTCAAATTCAAAAATCCCAGTTAGCCCATCAGTTTTCCTTAACTTTTTATAGGTTTTTGGAAAACCATATTCAATAATAGATCTAATATCACTATTTAAAGAACCATTTCTGGTTTTTTTAAAACCTTGATATTCCTTAAAGAATTTATTAAACTTCAACCCATATAATTGTTCACATAAGTAGGCAAGGTGGAAACCACCATAACCTGCCATATACTCATCAGCTCCTTGTCCTTCAAGAATTACTTTATATTTATCTGAATTAATATTCTGATACAAATAATAATGAGAAAGAATAGATCTACCAACAGTTGGAAGGTCATTATGCCAAATAACTTTATCTAAATCTTTTGTGTAATCTTCGTAATTATAAGTAATCAAAGTAGAATTTAACCCTAATTCTTTATTTATAATTCCAATATATTTTTCTTCAGAAAATGCTTTTTCATCATATATCATTGAAAAAGTTTGTATCGGAGATTTTGTTAAATCACTTTTTTTGATTAATGAAACAATCGAAGATGAGTCTAATCCACCAGAAACTAAAGCTCCAATTTCCACATCAGCTTGTAATCTTTTATGAATAGAAGTTTTAAATAATTCAAGAAATTTATCATTTGCTTCATCATTGGAAAAAGTATAATTAGATTTTGAATCAAAATCAGACGAATACCACTCCTTTATATTAAATTCCATTCCTGGTTTCCAAGAATTAAAATCTATTGTAAAGCATGTTCCAGGTTCAATTTCATAAACATTTTTCCACATGGTATTTTGATCATAAGAAAAATCACCAAACTCGAGAAATTGATATGTTGGGATTGGATTTAATTCACTTTTAAATCCTTCAAGAACTGACAATTGTTTGATCTCGGAAGAGATTCCAAAACATTTAGGGGAATTCCAGAAATACATTGGTTTAATACCATACCTGTCTTTGGCAGCAAATAATATTTTCTTTGACTCATCCCAAATCACAAAAGAGAACATTCCATTGAATCGGCTCATACAACCCTCTCCCCACTTATGATAAGCAGCAAGAAGAACTTCAGAATCAGAATCGGTTTTGAATTTATATCCATACGATTCTAATTCAGTTTTGAGAATCTTATAGTTGTATATTTCACCATTAAAAGTCAACCAAAGATCGGTTGAATCATAATTCATTGGTTGATGAGCTGAATCACTCAAATCAATAATTGAAAGTCTTCTATGACCTAAAGTGATATTATTATTATTGTATGAGAAATTCATCACACTTACATTATCGGGACCTCTATGCTCGATAATTTCTAAAGACGGATGATTCTTTTCAATTCGTTCTTTTCCAGTATAAAATAATATTCCACACATATTTAATTTATTATTGTCTGAGGAATACCTCAAGGGTAATTAAACTCCATACAAAATCACCCATTTCTTTAGAATAGGAATAATCATTTGGATTGTCAAGCCATTTTCTAATTTCAATTTGTAATTTCTCGAGATCTAAGAAATCAATCTTCTCTAATGCACAGCCAGGTCCTATTACTTTTGCGATATCAAAAATATAATCTTCATTTCTAATCAACCATTCATGTGTAGGCCAAGTCCTTTGTAAATGTGTATCAGTAGGTTTATCTCTTGGCATCAAATGAACTGCTTTTAATATCTTCTTTTTTATTTCAAAAAATGTTTGATAAGCCGAAGAACCTAATGGCAAATTGGTATTTGCATGTGAAACTGCAAAAAATCTTTTATCTAGAATTCTCAAGGCCTTACGCAATACGACACGATCAAATCGGTACTTTATTGGTAATCGAAAGAATAAATCAAATATATTATTGTCAAATGAAATTGTTCTTTGTTCAGCATTTGTATGAATACCTGCATGATCCGAATAACTATAATGACGAGATAATGCATTAAATGATAAATACTCCAACTGATTATATTTATTTGTTGTTTTTGATTTCACAAATTCAAAAATTTTATTAAGGTCTTTTTTTAATTGTGAATCAAAACTTTCCTTAAATGGTTCTTTTATGAAGTCATTGATATAAGGATATTTAACACGATACGGTGCGTTATTAATAAAAAATTCAACAACATTATCAGGAACCTTATTAAGGCTTTTATAAGAAAAAGTATGATTAGATATTTTTAAATGAGAACTTGGTAAGTACATTCCTTGAAACATATAATCTAAACCATGTCCATGAAATAAAACGTCAGCTTTATCGCGAATAAAATCTCTGTATCCCATAAAAATACTATTCGCTTGATGCATACCTCCAACTTGATACACAGCTTTATCTAGAATATTAGAGAAATGGTTATCTGTAAGTTGCAAATGATGATGAGGTGAGTTCTTCAAATTTGCTAATTCTTTTGCCACAGTATATTCTCTATTTCCTGTCGTATTATATGTGGCTGTAAAACAAACAGGTGATCTGTCAAATGCCGCTAATAATGTCCGTGTATCAAAACCTCCACTAAGAAATAAACCCGCTCTTTTACCATCAGAAGTTTTTTCTTTAACAGACTGTTTTAAAAAATCGGCCAGCATCTGTCCTGCTTTCTTTAAGCTAATTTTTAATTTATCGAAATTTGGTTCCCAATATTTAATTTCTGAAATAATGTCTTTTGAACATTCTAATATTGACGCAGGATTCAAATATCTTGAACTCTTATCATAAGTCTTGTCACCAAATATTCTACGATAATGGATCATTTCATAGAATGCCTCATGTCTAATTTCAAGCTGATTTTTCTCTTTAAGATAATTCCAAAGATCATTATAGGCAAATGAACCAATAAAGCCGGATTCGTTATTCAAATAATAAAATGGAACTGAAGAAAACCTATCATTAATGATTATAACTCTTTGATTTATTGTATCGAAAAATACAAACAAGAATTCACCATTTAGTTCTTGGATTTTACTTAATTCAAATTCATTATCAAGAATGAATTTTGCAGAACCCCTTTTATCAATTATACTTTGATAAATCGGATTACCAATAACGATTACTTTAAAATTTATATGGTCGAATATCTCAGGTAATGGCTCAAAACCTTTCTCTATGATTCCGAAGCTAAAATCTATATCCGAATAAATAATCTGTGATTGAGGATTTATCTGATTGGTTGGTACCCATTGAACCATAAACTGCTGTAATGGTATATTTGAATAATTTGGCAACATATTTAGATTTTCAAATAATTTTCATAAAATGACAAATCCTTAGATTCATCAGAATTTATTAACTGATCCAATTCTTCAAAATTGATCATTAATCTATGATCAACTTCAGTATAATTTAGGATAAAAACTTGTTTCTTTAGTGTTTTTAAAAGAGATTCTTCTATATTCTCCCACTCCCCATTTAGTAAGATGATATTTTTATCTGAAGCTAGAGCAGGTCCAATAGCAGTGGTTCTAGAATGTCCGAAAATGATATTATTTGTAAGGTTTAAAACCGATTCAAATGGTTCATCAATAATCTCAACATTATCTGGAAAGAACTTTATTTGTTCTTTTTGTAAAACACCTCCTGGGTGTTTTTTATAATATACTTTATCAAATTTCTTTGATAAATGTTTCATCAATCTAGTTTCAAAATCAAATTGTATGGAATTAGGGAAAGATGAAACTTGTGACAATTGTCCTTCTCTAACAAATTCATTTGTAACAAACATGATAGAATTAGAAGGATATGTTTTTTTTAAGTTTTGGAATGTGTTTCTAAAATACTTCGTATTAAAAGAACTAACCTTCACTTTATTATTATTTACAGGTGGATTAATCTTTATCATTTCTTTTAATGAATCGGCTAAGCCTTTTGAGTATTCAAAGTACTCATCGACCAACGCCAATTCCATCCAGCTGATTTTATCCCAATCATAAATCAAAGGCTCTCCATGCGTGAAGGCTGATACTTTACCACCATATTTTCTGACTAAAACAGAGAAAGAACGAAGAAGCATATTATTATTTGAACCAATAAAGAGATTCCATGGTTTTTGATTTTTTAGATATTCATCGAAAATATTTGAATAGAAGATAGAGTTTTCAAAAATGGCTTTTAAGAAATTAACAATATAATGAGATATTTGCTCATTATAAACAATCTTATATTTAGACAGTAGTTCCTTGTATTTGTTTACTATTATTTGTGATAAATAATTACTCAATTCTGAGTCTTTTTCAGAAATTTCTCTTTTTTTCTCTTTTCGATTAATTATTTGAGTAAGACTTATGGGGATGATCAATGAATTTCTATTCTTAAGATATTCCAATGTATATTTAGAATCGGATTCAAATAACATATAATCAACTTTAGAAAAGTGGAGGATATCTTTTAGTTTATTCGCTTTCAAAAATAATTTCACCCATTTCAACCTATTTTTAATTTTTCGCTTTAAGGTTGGTTGGTTTATATTTAAAGGTTCAATAATTGGACGACCTGGAATACCTTTTTCCTCAAAAAAATTATAATATTTAGAATTAGGAGAATAAATTACTTCATTATCAGATTGACATATTACAACATGATTAAAAATTAAATTCGACAAATCGATAAATAACTTATAGTTAATTAGCAATAAATCTGAAATTGCTTTATTATTTATATTTTCCTTTATAATATCATTTAATATTCCCTTAACATCATTTTCAATTTTAATGAATTCGGACCATGATAACGGAGTCACATTCTTTTCACTCATTGAAAGAATTTCATCCTTAAGGATACTTGATATATCAAGATAAATTTTATTATTCATTGTTCTTTTATTGAAAGAATGTTTCTAATCTGAAATTCCTTAATTAATTAAGAAAATGATTTCAGTATTTTAATTGCATTACTTTGTGTTATATGATAAAATTTATTCTGAATAGTATCAATATCTTCCGTAATTTGATCTTTATTATTGAGAATGTTTCCTATTTTAGTTTCCAATTCGTGTCTCAAGTTTGCATTTAAAATTTCTATTCCCCATTCATTGCGCCCAATATCATCTAAGAAAAACCCTAACTTATCATGTGAGATTAATGATATAATTGGGATTCTACATCCAAACGGGATCATTTGACTATGACCTCTCATACCAAGAGTTAAAGAAAGTTTTTGGTATTCATAAATAATATATTCTGGTGATTTCTCAACTAAATCTATTATTTTAAATTTAATACCAGTATTTTTAAGATAAGAGATAAATTTAACATCTCCAGGAGAATGAAGTAAGTACACTATATCATATTTTATAGAATACATTTTTAAAACATCTGCAATATTTTGACAAATTTCATCTTGTTTACCTAAAAATCTTTTCTCAACTCTATCAAAAGCACAGTTTATTCCAATAGCTTTAGTTTGTTTAGAATCAATTTTTGTAAATAGTTGAGGATATAGTTTACTAATTATTGTTGTAGGGCATGGTTGGAAATATATTTTATCATGAAGATTATCTGGTAAATATGCCTTTATTTTTTTTACGCTTCCATGATTCCGCATTCCAACAAATTTAATTCTATCTGAAAATGACAGTAAATGTTTCCTAAATTTCTCAGGCATATTATCACTGCCACGGAATTGATTATAACCAACGGCAAAAAAAGCAATTGGTACATTAATTTGACTTGCTAATTCTTTAGAGCAGTTCCAATGCCATCCACTTGGGTGTTCAGAATTCAAATCATTACGCTGAATAAATACACCTCCACCTCCAATTACAAGTCCATCAGTGCTATTGATTCGTTCGATATGTTTTTTTGAATATGGAAAAGATATCTGAAATGATTTCCAATTTATAGATGAATCATTTCCATTAAATGAATCTTTAACGCATAATGGTAATAAAACATCTCCAGCATTCCATTTACTAAATGTTGCTATGTGCGAAATAGAAATATCATTTGAATAATCTTGTCTTTTTTCCTTATTAATTATTTTTGGAGTATAGTAAGATTCAACTCTCAATTTATGATACCAAAACCAAAATTTCTTCTCAGAACTAATTTTATAACCATTTAACTTATTGTTAATTTTACTTAATGTATTTTTCTTATTCATATAACAAAATAACTTATTCCACAATACTTAATTTATTGATAGTTTTGGTTTAAGGATATTATCAATTCTGCATATTCACGAACAGCTCCACATCCACCTTTTGATTCAAGAATTATTATTTCATTAATTCCTTTAATTTTAGAAACTGCATCATTTGGACATGCTTTCAAACCAACTTGACTCAATGCTTGATAATCATTAATGTCATCTCCGATGTAGGCTACATTTTCAAGTCCAATGTTTTCTTTTCTACAAATTTCATTAATGATATCTAACTTATTACTTACAGCACCTTGGTAGAGGTAATCAACTTTTAATTTTTTAGCTCTATTGGTTACAATTCCTGTGTTTTCTGAGGTTATAATACCTGTTTTGATTCCGGCGTTTCTAAGTAATTCCATGCCTTTACCATCTCTTGTATTAAACTTTTTATGTTCATCGCCATTTTCAGTATAATACATCCCTGCATCTGTTAAAACACCATCTACGTCTGTTAAAAAAAGTTTTATTTTACACTTTTCTATAGGCAATTGTATTTTTTTCATAATAGATTCAGCAATAATCCAATCCTCTATCTCATCAATTTCAACACTGGTATACTCAGGCATCTCATAAACACAAATTTTCCCTGATAATCTATTTTTAGATTTTTTAATATTACCCACTTTATTTATATAAAAAGCTCCATTCTCCACAAGCTCTCCCTCAAAATCTTGTCTTCTTGGACGATTATTATAGTCATAATTAATAGGTGTCCCATCTTTGTTCCAAAAAAACCTTTTTATAAGAGCACAAGAGAGTAATGATTCAGATTGGCTAGATTTCATTTTATCTAAAGCAGATTCAAAATCTAATGATTGGGTAAAGGGAGACGTTGCTTGAACTAATATAAATGTGTCTTCATCATTTAAATTTTGCTGATAGTTAATGTATTCTAACATTACACTTTCAGTACTAGCAAAATCATCTGCATTTTGCTGATCTCTATCATAAAGAACAACTTTTGAAAGGTTAAACCCTTCAACTACTTTTTTTATTTCTAAAGAGTCAGTGGCCAAAACAATTTCATGAATTGATCTAGACTGATTGAGTTCGTTTAACACCCAATATACCAAAGGCTTGCCAAAAAGTAGTTTAATATTCTTCCCAGGAATAGATTTACTACCTCCTCTTACAGGGACAAATGCGATGGTTTTAGACATTTATTTTCTGTTTTTCAATTTATCTCTTTGTACTTGTTCAATATCTAAAACCTCTTTCTCTTTATATGTTAAAGATTGGTGTGTAGCTTTTAAATCTCTAACTAATTTTCTCACTCCCTCAGGCTCTAATGAGGCAGAATGATCAGTACCTTTCCAAGTTCTATCAAGTGTGTAATGTCTTTCAACATACTCTGCTCCTAAAGTATAAGCAGCAACATCAATTGCTATACCTAAATGATGTCCAGAAAAACCAATTGCTTTCACTCTTGAAGCATATTTTTCTTTTAAATTTAAAATTTCAAGTAAAGCTACGCTATCAAAAGGCACTGGATATCCTGAAGTACAGCTATAAATAACTAAATCTTTAGCTCTAGAATGCTTTTCAAATAAAGCAACCACTTCATCAATCTCTTTCTTTGTAGTCATCCCTGTAGAAACATGAATTTCTCCTTTATAGTTATGAGCTAACCACTCTAACAACTCGTAGTTATTATTAGTTGCTGATGGAATTTTAATCATTCTTGGGTTAAGAGATGCTACTTCTTTTGCAGAAGTTAAGTCCCATACAGATGTAGAATATTCAATACCCAATTCATTACAATACTCTTGCAATTCTCTATTTTGTTCTAAATCAAACTCCAAGTATTCTCTATGAGCACCATAAGTATCACCATAAGAGTTAATTGGATTGGGATGGGGAGTGTTGTATTGCTCTTCCGTTAATAACTCTTTGTTATTTCTTTTTTGAAATTTAACAATATCTGCTTTACAATATATTTTAGCTACTCTAATTAGCTCTTTTGCTATTTCCATATTTCCTTTATGGTTACAGCCAACCTCGGCAATTACTTTTGGTTTTTTGTATTTCATAATAATTTTTTAAAAAAAATTTTGATTCTAATTAAGGTTAATTTTTTGACTTGTTAATCATTTCATAAAGAAATTTCGCAATCTCGTTGTGACCTCTTTCATTAAAATGACCTTTTTTGTTTGTTACTGGCCAGTAGTTATAATTTGTGTTATTTGTTTTCAATTTTTCAAATAGTGGTGAAAAGTTTATTACCTTGACTTTATTGTCTTTAGAAAACTCCAAAAAATCTTTAACCAAATAATCATAATCATTTATTGTTGTCTCAGTATGAACAACAAATATGCAATCTTGATTTCTCAATTTAAGAATTATTTTTTTTGTAATATCTGATAATATTTCTTTCTTTTTTTCTTTTTTCGTTTTCCTTTCAGTCACTCCTCCAATTGATGAAAACTTTCCAAATAAAATATACTTATAGTTATCAGTTCTTATTAATTCTAATGTTTTCAATATATATCCTAAAATAACACTTTTTCCACGGAAGGCAGCTGTAGATTCTTTAAATTTATATTTTTCAGACTTACTAAATCCATAATCTATTACGATATCTTCATTCTGCAATAATGCATAAGGTCTAGAAGCTATAGGCCCTCTGTTTACTAAATCTCCAGGTGAAACAAATATTAACTTGACTGTAGGGTTAAACTGTTTTACAAAATTTTCATAGTAACAATAAGCATCATTAAGATTAAAACCACTTCTTCCAAAGTTTAAAACTTGGTAGCTATTGGATGAGTTATTTACTTGATTTAAAAGATTTTCTAATTTATTTCTAAAATGATTCCTTTCAAAAACCTGAACGCCCTCAACATAGGAATCACCAATCAGAGCAATTCTTTCTACATTAGCGTCTTTTGTTCTAGGATATGAAGGCCCATAATAACCATATGCGTTAACCTTTCCAATAGTAAAACCTTCATTAAAATATAAAAAATTACTATTAGGATTTAAACGAGAACCTAGTACTTTATCTTGTTTTACATTTGTCAATGCGTTAACCTCTGCTGATTGAAGAAAAAGCTCTAAAAGCGCTAAGGTTATTAAAAACCCTAACGTAAATCCAAAAAATTGCTTAAGATATTTCATTTTTAAAATTGAAAATATATAAAAGGTTGTGGTTCAGTATTAAACATATATAATAGAGTTACTAAAAATATAGCCAAAAGAATCCCGATTCTTAATGGTTTATTTCTAATTAAAACAATAAACGAGTGTTGTTTTGTACAATACTCAAAAAAATCATAAAGCAATGTAACAACCATAAAGAAAAATGTTATTTTAAAGAATCTTACTGATAAATCACTGTTTTCCCAATAGATCATTTTTTCTATAAAATAGCTAGAGGTATCAAAATCAGTAGATCTAAAAAACAACCAAGCAAACAATACAATAATATAGGTTAATAATACTTGTAAAAAATACTTTGAAAAAGAATAGAATCCATTGTATACATAATCCGTTAGCTCTACTTTCTTTTTCTTTAAAATTATTTTATGAATTGCTAAATACAAGCCATGTAGACCTCCCCATATCACAAAGTTCCAACTTGCACCATGCCACAATCCACCTAATAACATTGTAATAAACAGATTAAGATATGTTATAAAATTCCCCTTTCTATTTCCTCCTAATGTAATATATAAGTAATCCTTTAACCATGAAGACAAAGATATATGCCACCTTCTCCAAAATTCAGTTATATTTCTCGATAAATAAGGTTGTTCAAAGTTTTTCATTAATTCAAAACCTAATAATTTAGCCGTTCCTCTTGCTATGTTACTGTATCCTGAAAAATCTGCATAGATTTGGATAGAAAATAAAACTAAAGCTGACAGCAGCTCTGGTGATTTATACAACTCTGGTTGGCTAAAAACTTGATCAACTATCTTCCCTGTAGTATCTCCAATTAATACTTTTTTGAAGAGCCCTAGAACAATCAACACAATACCACTATTGATTTGCTGCTTAGATGGCAATCTATTAATTGCAATTTGCGGCAATAAATTTCTAGCTCTCTCTATTGGCCCTGCTACTAACTGCGGAAAGAAAGAAACAAACACTGCAAAATCTATTATACTATTTGTAGGCTTCAACTTTTCTCTATAAATATCGATTGTGTAAGACATTGTTTGAAAAGTATAAAAAGAGATTCCTACTGGTAAGATGATGTTTAAATGTAAATAATCTAAGTTTTGATTAAACTGTCCAGCGAAAACTGAAAAAGAATCAATAAAAAAGTCATAATACTTAAATAATCCCAAAATCCCGAGATTAACACAGACACTTAAAAGGAGTAGCCTTTTCTTAATGTTTTTATTTTCTGCCGCATATAACTTTCTACCTATAAAAAAATCTACCGATGTAGAGATTGCTAAAAGAATTGTAAATCTATAGTCCCAATAACCATAAAACACATAACTAGAAAGTAATAAGAATAACTTTCTATGCTTAACACCTAAATTGTAGTATAAAGGAACTACAACAAGTAAAAATATAAAGAATATAAAAGAGTTGAAAAGCATTAATGTATGGAATTAATGATTCCTAAATAAATTATTATAGGATTAGAATTTATTGTGTTTTTAAAAAAGGGTGATTAGTAAGTTTTTTGTTGGCAAATGGATGATAATCTCCTTTCAATCCTATTGGATCAATATTTCTAATTGTATGAACTATTTCTATGGCTTGTCTTGCGTCTTCAAGACCATAACCATTTCCTTTTAGAATCCCCTCATACACTCTGGTATGCAAGTCTGCAAAACCTCCACTAAATTCTAGTTCTTCTCCTTCGACAGTTATAGATCTATATGTTCTTTGACCTTTCGCTTTAATTTCTTGTGGTAAAACATCATAATTTATCGATAGAAACCAACGTACTCTTGCTCTTTCAAATTCTAAATAACCAGACGCTCTATCATGCGCTTGAAGATGAACTATATTTTTTTTAACACCTCCAAAAATCCAAGAAAGCATATCATAAAAATGAACACCAATGTTGGTTGCAATACCCCCAGACTTATTACTATCTCCTTTCCAAGATGTATAATACCAATTTCCTCTTGAGGTCAAATACGTTAAATCAACATCAAAAACTTTATCCTTAGGTGAAGCGTCAATTTTTTTCTTTAAATCAATAATGCTTTGATGCAATCTTAATTGAAGTACATTCCAAATTTTATTCCCTGTTTCTTTTTCTAATTTTTTTAAAGAATCTAAATTCCAAGGATTAAGTACTAAAGGTTTTTCACAAATAGCATCTGCATCTCTTCTCAAAGCCAAACGAATATGTGCGTCATGAAGATAATTAGGAGTACAAATACTAAAATAATCTATCGCTAATCCTCTGTCATATTTTAACTTATCCAAATGCCTATCAAAACGTTCCGTCTCAATAAAAAAATCAGTATTTGGAAAATAACTATCCATTATTCCAACACTATCAAATCGATCGAGTGCTGCTAATAAATTGTTATCCGTATCTTTTATTGCTTTAAGATGTCTTGGAGCTATATAACCAGAGGCTCCTATAAGTGCAAAATTTTTCATCTATTTAATTTTTTTTACTCTATTTTTTTTTAATAAATAATCTTGATTACTTTCAGGAAAAGTGGCGATTCCGTTTTCATTAAACTTCAATCGATGACCATATTCACTTACCCATCCAATGTGTTTAGATGGATTTCCAACAACTAGTGAATAATTAAGTACTTCTTTAGTAACCACAGCACCAGCTCCTATAAATGAAAATTTTCCAATATTATTTCCACACACAATGGTTGCATTCGCTCCTACACTAGCTCCTTTTTTAACTATTGTAGACATGTACTCATTTCTGCGATTTACTGCACTTCTGGGGTTTATAACATTTGTAAATACCATAGAAGGTCCCAAAAAAACGTCATCTTCGCATACTACTCCAGTGTATATAGATACATTATTTTGTACTTTTACGTTACTACCTAAAATTACATCAGGAGAAATTACTACATTTTGACCAATATTGCAGTTTTTTCCAATTTCGCAATTAATCATAATATGACTAAAATGCCAATTTTAGTATGTTCACCAATAACGCAGCCTTCATCGACTACAGCCGTTTCGTGTGCAAAATATTTCATTATTCTGTTTTTTATGTTTAAGTTTTTCTTTACCATTTTAAATCTTCTTCAAAAAATGACGATGAAGTAGACACTAAGGTTATTTTTAAAGTTTTAGTTAATGAGTCTGATTTATATCCTAAATTAATTTGCTTTGTCGTATAACCTATAAGAAATCTTTATTTATAATCTTTATACCAATCAATAAAACCTTTTATACCCGATTCTATGTTAGTATTTGGTTCATAATTATAATCATTAATTATTGAAGAAACGTTCGCCCATGTTTGATTGACATCTCCATCTTGCATCGGTAAGAACTCTTTTTTAGCCTTAACCGCTAAATTAGCTTCAATAGCTTCAATAAAATCAATTAATCTTACTGGCTTGCTATTTCCAATATTATATAATTTATAAGGATCGGTATTTTTAGAATTCACTAATAAGGTGCTAAGAAGCCCCTTAATAATGTCATCGATATATGTAAAATCTCTGTACAGATCACCATTATTAAACACTTTGATAGGTTTATTATTTAAAATAGCATCAGCAAATAAGTACATGGCCATATCTGGTCTTCCCCATGGGCCATAAACTGTAAAAAATCGTAATCCTATGGTTTCTATATTGTACAAATGACTATAGCTGTGTGCCATTAATTCATTAGATTTTTTCGTTGCCGCATATAAACTAATAGGATTATTAACATTAGCAGTTTCAATAAATGGTACATCATCACTATTACCGTAAATACTAGAACTACTTGCATAAACCAATTTTTTTACTTTATACTTGCGACAACATTCCAATACGTTTAAGAAACCAGTAATATTACTATCAATATAAGCCTCAGGGTTTTCAAGTGAATAACGAACTCCAGCTTGTGCAGCTAAATTACAAACAATATTAAATTTGTGTTTTTCAAACAATTCTGGTAATACCTTTCTGTCTTCTATATTCATTCGAACAAAGGTAAATGTCTTTGAAGTATTGGTCGAGGATTTAAAAAAATGCTCTGCATCTTCTCTATTAATGTCTAATTCCTTTAAGCGTGCATATTTTAAATTGATATCGTAATAATCATTAATATTATCAATTCCTACTATTTGATAACCTTTGTCTAGTAAAGCTTTTGATAAATGATAGCCAATAAAACCTGCAGCACCAGTTACTAATATTTTCATTTACTTTTTTCCTATTTGATAATATTCAAATCCTTTTGCCTCAATATCAAATGTATTATACTGATTACGTCCATCAAAAATAACAGATGTTTTCAACTGCATTTTCATCTTCTCAAAATCAGGCGAGCGAAATTCTTTCCATTCGGTTAATAATACTAAAGCGTCTGAGTCTTTTAAAACATCATACATCGATGTAACATACGTTATATTTTGAACTCCATTCAGGTAATGTTCTTTTGCCTCAAGCATTGCTTTCGGATCATATGCTTTTATCATAGCACCTCTTCTCACTAATTCTTTGATTACATAAATAGCTGGTGCTTCTCTCATATCATCAGTTCCTGGTTTAAATGCCAAGCCCCAAATACCGAAAGTAAGTCCTGTTAAATTTTCTCCAAAACGGCTTACAATTTTCTGAGCGATTACTAATTTCTGTGCATCATTTACTACTTCTACTGCGGCGATCAATTGAGCAGTATAACCATTTTCTTTAGCTATTTTTGTTAGTGCTTTTACATCTTTTGGAAAACAAGAACCTCCATAACCTGCTCCAGGATAAATAAAGTTGTATCCTATACGTTGATCTGAACCGATTCCGATTCTTACCTGATTTGCATCTGCCCCTACTTTTTCACAGATATTGGCAATTTCATTAATAAAGGATATTTTAGTAGCCAACATTGCATTGGCAGCATATTTTGTCATTTCAGAAGAGCGAATATCCATAGCAATGAATTTATCTCTAGACATACAAAAAGGATGATATAGTTGTCTCATCTTATCTTTAGCGTAATCACTTTCTACACCTACTACTACTCTATCTGGTTTCATAAAGTCAGCTATCGCTGCACCTTCTTTTAAAAATTCAGGATTAGAAACTACATCAAATTGTAAATCAGAATTTAGTGCATCTAACTCTTTTTGAATAGTCGCCTTTACTTTATCTGCAGTTCCTATAGGTACTGTAGATTTATCAACTACAATCAATCTTTGTTGCATTGTTTGACCTATAGTTTTTGCTACAGCTAGAACATATTGTAAATCAGCAGATCCATCATCTCCCATAGGGGTTCCAACAGCTATAAATACAATTTCGGAATTTTGTAAAGCTTCACCTATTTTCGTTGTAAAAAACAAATTCTTGTTTTTTACATTTTTTATAACCATAGTTTCTAAACCAGGCTCAAAAATAGGGACTATACCTTGGTTTAATTTTTCAATCTTGACTGAATCTATATCTACGCAAGTAACGTGATTTCCCATTTCTGCGAAACATGCTCCTGAAACTAAGCCAACATACCCAGATCCTACAACGGTAATTTTCATTTTTATTTATTATAAATTAGCATCAATTATATTTCTGTCTAAAAAATTTTTTAAATCATAAATTATAGCATTCTGTTTTTTTAATGATAAAAGATCAAGTTTTTTGAATTTATTGTGGGATACCGTTAAAATAATTGCGTCAAACTTTCCATTGGGTATAGTTTTTAAAGATTCTAGACCATATTCGTGCATCACTTCATCTTCATCTGCCCAAGGATCATGAATTGTGATATTAGTTCCATAATCATTCAATGCGATTACAAGATCTACTGCTTTAGTATTTCTTACATCTGGACAATTTTCTTTAAATGTGATCCCTAAAACAAGTACCTTAGAACCGTTTACATTAATATTTTTTTGTATCATGCATTTTACAATCTGAGAGGCCACATAATCTCCCATACCATCATTTAATCTTCGTCCAGCTAAAATAATTTCAGGATGATATCCATTTTCTTGTGCCTTTTGAGCCAAATAATAAGGATCTACCCCAATACAGTGCCCACCAACTAAACCTGGTTTAAAATGAAGGAAATTCCATTTTGTTCCAGCTGCCTCTAAAACATCGTGGATATTTATTTCTAGAAGATTGAAAATCTTCGCTAATTCATTTACAAAAGCAATGTTAATATCACGTTGCGAATTTTCAATTACTTTAGAGGCTTCAGCAACTTTTATTGTTGGGGCCATATGGGTGCCAGCAGTAATTACAGATTTATAGAGGTTGTTCACTTTTTCTCCAACTTCGATTGTCGATCCTGAAGTTACTTTGAGTATCTTTTCAACTGTATGTTCTTTATCTCCAGGATTAATTCTCTCAGGCGAATAACCTGCATAAAAATCTTTATTAAATTTAAGTCCTGAAACTATTTCTAGAACTGGGACACAATCTTCTTCAGTAGCCCCCGGATAAACGGTTGATTCATAAATTACAATATCTCCTTTTTTTAAAACCGATCCAATGGATTCACTAGCCTTCAAAAGTGGTGTTAAATTGGGTCTATTATTTTTATCTATAGGAGTTGGAACAGTTATAATATAGTAACTACAATCCTTAATTTCATCTATTTGATTGGTACAAAACAATCCATTAGAATCAGAAGAATTACTAACCAATACAGATTGTAAGGTTTCGTTATCCACCTCTAAGGTAGAATCAACACCAGACAATAATTCAGTTATTCTGTCAATATTAATGTCAAAACCAATTACCGAATATTTCGTTGCAAAGAGTCTTGCCAATGGTAAACCAACATATCCCAATCCTATAATTGCGATTTTATCTTTTTTCATATTTAATTATAAGTTTTTCCAATACCATTTCACAGCCTCCTCTAACCCTTTTTGAAGACAAAAATGTGGGTTATAATTTAAATTGTCTTTTGCTTTATCTATGCTTGCGTGTGAATGAGAAATATCACCTGCTCGATTTGGACCATATATGACCTCTATGTCTGAAATTTCAGAATCGAACTCAGATAAATACTCTTTTAGGATTCCCATTAAATCGTTCAATGTATTACGATCACCATAAGCTATATTATATACTGTATTAATTGCCTTTTCATTGACTGTGACGAGGCTTAATAGATTGGCCTGTATCACGTTATCAATGTATGTAAAGTCTCTTGAGTAATTACCATCTCCATTAATAACTGGAGATTCTCCATTCATTAATTGGCTTACAAATTTCGGAATTACCGCTGCATAAGCTCCATTTGGATCTTGCTTTCTACCAAATACGTTAAAGTATCGAAGACCAATGGTTTCTAAACCATAGGTTTTTGAAAAAATATCTGCATATAACTCATTTACATATTTTGTAATGGCATAAGGTGATAATGGTTTCCCAATTACATCCTCAACTTTTGGCATAGATTCCGAGTCTCCATAGGTTGATGAACTTGCTGCAAATACAAATCTTTTCACTCCATTATCTCTTGAGGCCACCAACATATTTAAGAAACCACTCACATTCACATCATTGGATGTAATTGGATCTTTGATAGATCTTGGAACCGAACCTAATGCTGCTTGATGCAAAACATAATCTACACCCTGGCTCGCTTTTAAACAATCCTCTAGCTTTCTAATATCTCCGTCAATTAAAACGAAACTAGGATCTTCAAGAAATTCTTCTATATTCTTTCTTTTTCCTGTTGCAAAATTGTCAAGACAAACTACTTTATTTCCTTTTTCAAGTAAAGCCTCACATAAATTTGAACCAATAAAACCTGCCCCACCAGTAACTAGTATTTTTTTGTTTCTTAATTCAATATTCATTTAGGTATTTTATTTTTTTAAACGAATTTTAATTTCTGTACTTGAAAAACGATGC
>CESF01133077.1_pt1 | contig 39308 bp, 37 predicted proteins | sample 356331 | NCBI WGS metagenome assembly CESF01 (sample SAMEA2621779, study PRJEB7988) | marine metagenome | biome: marine biome (ENVO:00000447); feature: surface water layer (ENVO:00002042); material: "saline water (ENVO:00002010), including plankton (ENVO:xxxxxxxx)" | depth 5 m
GATTGCTTTGTGCCGAGTTGACGAAAATCTCCACGTTTTGTTTTTCGTGGCCGAGTAATTCTTAAAGTACAATTATGACGAGCAACGTAATCAATGATTGTTGTAGCCTTTTTGGCTGGCAAGTGTTTTTCTAGGTACTCAAGAACACTCACTTATTTTAGTACACCCAATAAAGATTCAGCAGCCTTTACTTTCTGACCAATTTCAACATTAATCTCCGTACCCACAGGAACAAATACATCAACACGAGATCCAAATTTAATAAAGCCCATCTCATTTCCTATAGTTGCTTTATCATTAGGTTTTACATACCAACGTATCCTTCTAGCAACTGCACCAGCAATTTGTCTGAATAAGACCTCTACACCTTGATCGGTTTTTATTACGGTAGTTGTTCTTTCATTCTCGGTACTTGATTTAGGGTGCCATGCTACTAAATATTTACCCGGATGATATTTAAAATAATTCACAATACCTGAAATAGGATTTCTATTCACGTGAACATTAAGTGGTGACATAAAGATTGATAATTGAATGCGTTTATCCTTAAAGTATTCGGATTCTTCAACTTCTTCAATAACAACTACTTTTCCATCACAGGGACTGACAACACCGTTTTTAGTTTTATCAGAAAAGCGTGGTGGATTTCTAAAAAATCGTATGACAAGTATATAAAGCACTAATGCCGGAGTTAAAATAAAAGCTAGCAACCAACTTTGTGAAATTATGGAAGATAAACCGTAAATAATCCCAACTAAAATTAGGGTGGATATGAAGATAATTTTATATCCTTCTCTGTGTAAATTCATTTAAAATCTTAAAAAATTCCTCTTAACGAAGAGGTGTCTGCAACTTTTTTAATCGACACAATATAAGCTGCAGTTCTCATACTACACTTGTGCTTCCTAGCAACTTTGTATACATTATCAAATGCTTGTTTCATCACACGATCAGCACGTCTATTCACTCGTTCCTCTGTCCAAAAATATCCTAGTCTGTTTTGAACCCATTCAAAATACGAAACAGAAACACCACCTGCATTAGCAAGAATATCTGGTACGACTAAAACTCCATTTTGTTCCAAAATATCGTCGGCTGTAGATGCTGTTGGACCATTTGCTCCTTCTACAATAAGTCTTGCTTTAATTCTTGAAGCGTTTTCTTCCGTAATCTGATTTTCTAGAGCGGCCGGCACAAGAATATCTACATCTAATTCTAACAACTCATCATTTGTAATCTTTTTACCGGCTTTATATCCTTCTAAACTTTTGTGTTTGGTAACATATTTGATTGCTTCTTCAATATCAAGTCCGTCGGGATTATAATAAGCACCTGAGATGTCGGAAATCGCAACCACTGTAACTCCCTGTCGTTCAATGAGTTTAGCAGAAATAGAACCCACATTTCCAAAGCCTTGAACAGCACACGTTGATTCTGAGGGGTTCATCTTTAGCTTGGCCATTGCACTTCGTGCAGAAACCATTACCCCCCGGCCCGTAGCCTCAACTCTACCCAAAGAACCTCCAAGAACTAAAGGCTTACCCGTAACTACTGCGGGTGATGCCTGTCCAGAAAGTTTTGAATATTCGTCCATCATCCAAGCCATCGTCTGAGGGTTTGTGCCCATATCTGGTGCTGGAATATCGCGTTCTGGTCCTATAACATCTCTCATTGCTCCGACAAAAGCTCTTGTTAAACGCTCTAGCTCACCTTGTGACATTTCACGTGGATCACATTGAATTCCACCTTTTCCACCACCGTATGGTATGCCAACAACTGCACACTTCCATGTCATCCATGCAGCTAGTGCTTTCACCTCATCTAAATTAACCCCCATTGAATAGCGAATTCCGCCCTTACTTGGACCTAATTTTGAAGAATGAATAACACGATAGCCTTGAAACACCTCCACTTTACCGTTATCCATGGTAACAGGCAAACTGACTATAACAGCTTTTTCTGGAGACTTCAATGCATTGTAAGTCGATTCGTCAAGACCTAAAATTTTAGCTGCCTCGTCAAATCTTTCCATCATAGACTCCAGTGGATTAGAGTGGTCCGTTATAGGAGCTGGTTCTTTGAACTTTAATTTCATTTTTTTAAAGTTTTATATATTATATTATGACAAAAGTATTTATTCTATCGTAGAGTGTTTGTTATAGGCTATTTATTTTCTATCTAAACAAGGACAATATGACCAAGTAAGGAAGAACAGACAAATAAATAGAATCCATTCTGTCTAAAATCCCTCCGTGTCCGGGTATCAAATTACCACTGTCTTTTACGCCCAGCTTTCTTTTCATATAAGACTCAACATAGTCCCCAAATGTTGCAAAAACAATGATAATAAAAGATAAAAAGATAAAATTTCCGGGAATATTCAACATGTAATTTTGTATTACCGCAATAATCATAATCGTTAAAATTGTTCCACCAATCGTTCCCTCTACTGTTTTCTTTGGTGAAACTTTAGGAAAAATTGGACGCCTACCAAGTCTTTTACCCACCAGGTAGGCCATTGAATCGTACACCCAAATTGTCGTAAAGTATAGCAATAAATACTCCACTTTGTATGCTTGTGATTGGGTAAACCATATCGCTAAAACCAACAACGGTAGGTATAAATAAACACTGATTGCGGTATAGTTTATCTTCCTAACTTTTTTCAAGCTATTGAAGCCTAGGAAAAAACCTAAAAGCTGAACAAACCAGAGCACAATAAATGAATTTAAGCTTAGTAAATTGGCGTCAAATATTGTAATATAAATTATAGATACACATAATAGCATAGGTACGATCCATAAATGTTGAATGGACTTCTTTTTAGATAATAACGCTAATTCTCTCACTGAAAAAAAGGTAAATACGCCCATCAATAGCTCAAAATATGGAGTCCCAGCATATAGGCCTGCTACAATTACTCCAACATAGAAAAATCCAAATATTATACGTAATGATAAGTTAGACATAGAAGCAGGTAGTTTTGGTTGAGGATTTTCTTTGGATAAGCACAAATAAAAAGAGAGCTAAAAAAATTAACATAATATTAAAGGGTAACCCTAATGTCTGACTTTGTTCTAGCGATTTACTGTAATCGCCATCTGAAAAATAAAACAACTGAATAACGGCTAAAGAGTTGTTTATAAAGTGAGCCAAAATTGATGTAAATAAACTCCCGGTCCAGTATACAGCATAACCAAACACTGTCGCAAGAAAAAACATGGGTACAAACTTCATAAACTGTAAATGCATTGTACTAAAAATAAAAGCGGTCACTAAAATAGCAACGTGCATGTTATTAAATATTCCGTTAAAAACATTCATTAAAAACCCTCTAAAAAATATTTCTTCAGCTATTGCTGGAAGAAATGCCATAAAAAAAATACTAGCAACAAAAGACAGCGGAGACCTATCGCCTATAAGCGACTCATAAATCTGGTTACTCTCTGTCTCTTTTTGCTTCAGCCAAGCATTTAAATCCGGCCACTGACTAAAGTCAATTAAATTATTAATATCCAACATGAAACCCATCAGGGGTGTGCATATCAATACAAAAAGCAAAGAATAAAAAAACCATTTTAAGTTTAAAGGTTTGTGCAATAGCAAATAATCTTTGGTTCTCGCCTTAATAAATCGAGTCGTTAGAATAGCTGCTAAAATCAATGGAAGAGTAGAACTAATAAATACGAATACATTTAAAATTAGTGAGTGATTTTTCAAATCTTTAACTAGAATAGCCGCCTGATCGAACCCTTTGAAATCCCCATAAACAATTGAAGAGCAAACTAATATCGACAAAGTACTGCAGATAATTAAAGCCCCAAGAAAAAAAAGTACTCCCAAAAACAAATGCAAAAATGCATGCATGCGATCAGGTCTTAACGGTGGGCTTTCTGTATCTTTGTGATTTTTAATATCGTCCATGAATAGTTTGGGCAAATATGGTGAAAATAGGTAACATAGAACTAGGAGACTTCCCTCTTCTGCTAGCACCCATGGAAGATGTTAGTGATCCTCCATTTCGAGCAGTTTGCAAAGAGCATGGTGCAGATGTTATGTATACTGAATTTATTTCAAGTGAAGGTCTTATAAGAGATGCCGCGAAAAGCACTCAAAAGCTCGATATTTTTGAATATGAAAGACCCATAGGAATACAGATATTTGGGAGCAACATTGACTCTATGAAACAAGCAACAGAAATTGCTTCTTCCGCGAATCCAGATATTATTGATATTAATTATGGGTGCCCAGTCAAAAAAGTTGCATGCAAAGGTGCGGGTGCTGGAATACTTCAAGACATTCCAAAAATGGTTGAAATGACTGCCGAAATTGTCAAAAGCACAAACTTGCCAGTTACCGTTAAAACAAGATTGGGGTGGGATGAAAAGACGAAATATATTGAGGAAGTTGCTGAAAGACTTCAGGACGTTGGCATAAAAGCTCTTAGTGTTCATGGAAGAACTCGTAAACAAATGTATAAAGGTGAAGCAGATTGGACCTTAATTGGAAATATTAAAAAAAACCCTAGAATAACTATTCCAATTTTTGGAAATGGCGATATTGACAGTCCAGAAAAAGCTAAGTTATATAAAGATACTTATGGTGTTGATGGGGTGATGATTGGCAGGGCAACCATTGGAAATCCATGGATTTTTAACGAAATAAAGCAATATGTTTTGTCAGGGAATAAGCCTGAACCTCCCTCCATTTCGCAACGTGTAGATGTATGCAAGCGACACTTTGAATTTGGAATTAAGTGGAAAGGGGATGTGCTTGGAATTGTTGAAATGAGGAGACATTACAGTAATTACTTTAGAGGAATTTCTCATTTTAAAGAATATCGAACCCGCCTAGTATCTACAATGGATCAGAATGAAATAATCGCAATACTTGATGAGGTTGCTGAGAAGTTCTCAACGCATGAGTTTACCCATTAGAGGGTATGGAAAGGTGATTTCTCCAACTTTCAAGCATATCTTTTTTCAACACACGCGGGAACTTGACTTGAGCTCCCAGTTTTCCGTTCAATTTGAGCCATTCATAAAATTTAGATGACGGTATGAGGTTGACTATTATGTTTTTAAGAGCTGCTGAACGCTCAACACGATAATCATCGTTTAATACTTTTAAGGTCAAGTCTAACTTATCTCTAACTTCATTGGTCTTAGAATACAATTTGTCATCATCACAAGAAATGAACCACTCGTGAGCAAAAAAACCTTGATAAGGAATCCCACAAACCGTGAATTCCTCAAATGCCACATCATATTCTTCTGAAAGAAGTTCAATAGCTTTATTCATGTTATCTAATGATAAGTGTTCACCACAGAGCGACAAAAAATGTTTTGTTCTGCCTGTAATTTTAATTTCACACCGCTCCAAATTGGTAAATTTAATTGTATCGCCTATCAAGTAACGCCACGCACCACTGCAAGTAGACATAATAAGTGCATATTCATCTTTATCGTTCACTTGGGACAATGTCAATGCTTCAGCATTTGAAAGCAATTCCCCTCCTTCTGAAAAATTTTTATAATTAAAGGGCACAAATTCGTAATAGATTCCATTACGAAGAAGCAACCTCATTCCCTCCTCATTATCTAAACGTGTTTGATAGGCAATAAACCCCTCGGATGCTAGATAGGTTTCAAAATACTTAATTGGCTTTCCCATTAGACCATCCAATGATTTTTTATATGGATTCAGTGCAACTCCTCCATGAATATAAGCCTCGAAGTTGGGCCATATTTCATGAATATTTTCCACATCATACTTCTTAATCACACTCTCCATTAACAGCTTAACCCATGCTGGCACTCCTGCCACAAGTCCAACATCCCAATTAGTGGCCTCATCAGTCATTCTTGCAATTTTTTCTGTCCAATCTTTCTCTCTTCGAATCTGAATACCTGGCTTTGATAGTCGTTGGAAAATAATAGGTACTGATCCTGTTGTTATACCGCTTAAGTCACCTGAATAATACACTCCATTATATTCCAGTTCTGTACTTCCTCCGATCATTAACCATTTTTTAGCAATATGGTCTTTAGGCACATTTGTCTGAATAATACTCAACACCTGACGAATACTTGCTCTACGAATATTCTTTAACATCTGAGAACTTACTGGAATATACTTACTGCTTCCGTCTGATGTTCCAGAACTAACCGCATAATTTTTTATAGTGCCTGGCCATGTTACATTGTCTTCACCCAACCTTCCCCTTGACCACCAAGGCAACATATTGAGATAATCTCCCATTTTTGTTGACTCTTGATAGTCCGACAACAAAGTGCTCGAACCTACTAATTCCTTAAAATTATGAGACTTTCCAAAATCTGTAAATTCGGCCTTCTTTATGAGTTTTGATAACGTCTTTTTTTGAATAGTTTCACCCTGTTCAATATCAACTTTCAAAAAAACTCGACGTTTTTTTGTTTCTCTAAGTAATATTTGTAGCAAGGTTGACATAAAACAAAATTAGTCGAACACTAAGAATGAAAGAAATAAAAGAAGAAACGATTAAAGAAAAGTGGTTTAAAATAAGAGCTCTATTTGAACAACGCTTCAATAAAAGTCCAGATTTGAGTGCTATTCTTTATGTCATAGGAATTCGAGAACTTGGTAAACATCAATCAACGTTCAAAAAAGAAGAAAAAGTCAGACTTATGCATATTGCAACGTGTAGAATTCTCAGTTCGTCGGGTCACTATGTTTTGAAAGGTCTTGACGACAAAGAGTGGCCTGTGTGGGAGCTCGTAGAAAAACTACCCAATCAAGACATGCTTCAACAAGAACTCTACCTTAGACACCATATTATAAATTATTTTGAGGAAGAGGAATTAATTTAAAAAAATGCTAATACGCTTATATGCATCCCATTTTCCCACCTTTTCCACAAGTCTTGTAGGCTCACAATTATCCAATAACTTTGCCCAATTTTAAACATCAATGCCAAAAGATAGTAGTATAAAACATGTCCTTATCATTGGGAGCGGACCAATCATCATCGGACAAGCATGTGAATTTGATTATTCAGGAAGTCAAGCAGCTCAAAGTCTTAAAGAAGAGGGTATAGAGGTGTCGTTAATCAACTCGAACCCTGCCACCATTATGACCGACCCTTCCATGGCAGAACACGTTTATCTTCTACCGCTCAACGTAGCTAGTCTCGAAAAAATATTAAAAGAGCAAAATATCTCCCACGTTTTACCAACTATGGGTGGACAGACGGCTCTTAATCTTGCCATAGAAGCTGAAGAAGTTGGTCTTTGGGAAAAATACAACTGTAAAATTATTGGTGTTGATACGGCAGCTATCGAAAAAACGGAAAACCGTGATCTTTTCCGGTCATTTATGATAGAGCTTGGCATTCCAATCGCAAAATCTAAAATTGCAAACTCTTATCTTGAGGCTAAAGAAGTGGCACAAAATATTGGCTTCCCCTTGGTTATTAGACCCAGTTACACCCTTGGAGGTTTTGGCGGGGGGTTTGTTCACAAAAAAGAAGATTTTGACGAATATATTAAAAGGGGTCTAGAAGCGTCTCCAACGCATGAAGTACTTGTAGAACAGGCTGTTTTAGGATGGAAAGAATATGAACTAGAACTGCTCCGGGATTCCAATGACAACATTGCTGTAATCTGTACCATAGAAAACTTTGATCCAATGGGTATCCATACTGGAGACTCTATAACTGTTGCTCCTGCTATGACTTTGAGTGACACGTGCTTTCAGCAAATGAGAGACATGGCTTTTGACATGATGCGAAATTTAGGAACTTTTGCGGGGGGTTGTAATGTTCAATTTTCTGTAAATCCAGAAAACGAGGAAATCATTGCCATTGAAATCAATCCCCGCGTGTCCAGAAGCTCTGCTTTAGCCTCCAAAGCGACTGGTTATCCTATTGCTAAAATTGCCGCGAAACTAGCTTTGGGATATTTCCTTGACGAGCTAAAGAATCCCGTTACAAAAACTACTTCTGCATTTTTTGAACCAAGCATTGATTACACGATTATCAAAATACCACGCTGGGATTTTAATAAGTTCAGGGGTGCTGAAAAAACTCTCGGACTACAAATGAAGTCTGTAGGTGAGGTCATGGCTATAGGTAGAAGTTTTCAAGAAGCTCTCCAAAAAGCATGTCAATCACTAGAGATCAAGAGATTGGGTCTTGGTGGAGACGGGTACGAGCTAAAAAATCTAGAAAGCATCATTGATAGTCTCAAAAATCCAAGCTGGGACAGAATATTTCATATTAGAGATGCCATGGCAATTGGTGTTCCAATTACATCTATTCAAAAAACTACAAAAATTGACCGATGGTTTCTTGAACAAATTTATGAACTTGTAAAAACTGAACGGGAAATAAAAAAATACTCGCTGGATAACATTGACCCAGTAGTGTTAAGGCATGCCAAACAAAAAGGGTTTTCCGATGCCCAAATCGCACATCTCCTTGGTAGAGAAGCAACTGACATGGATGTTCATGCTAAAAGAAAGTCGCTAGGTATAAACCGAATTTATAAAATGGTTGACACTTGTTCTGCTGAATTTAGCTCACCAACAAACTATCTATACTCTAGCTTTGATGGAGAAAATGAAAGTGTTGTTTCTGACAAGAAAAAAATAATTGTAATTGGTTCTGGACCAAACAGAATTGGTCAGGGAATTGAATTTGATTACAGTTGCGTACATGGCATAAAGGCAGCCCAAGAATTAGGGTATGAAGCCATCATGATAAATTGCAATCCCGAAACAGTTAGTACAGACTTCAATACCGCAGATAAATTGTATTTTGAGCCCATTTTTTGGGAACACCTGTGGGATATTATAGAGCTTGAGAAACCTGAGGGAGTTATTGTTCAACTTGGAGGACAGACAGCTTTAAAACTAAGTGAACGCATGAGGGATCATGGGGTAAAAATCATCGGTACAACATTTGAAAATATGGATCTTGCCGAAGATCGAGGATCGTTTTCAAACCTACTTAAAGACCTTGAAATACCCTACCCAAGATTTGGCGTTGCAGAAAATGCCTACGAGGCCATTAAAGTAGCCAATGAAGTCGGATACCCCGTTCTTGTAAGACCTAGTTATGTTCTTGGAGGTCAAGGCATGAAAATTGTCATCAATGACGATGATTTAGAAAAAGCAGTTATTGATCTTTTGGGAGATTTACCTGGAAACAGAGTGCTCATTGATCATTTCTTAGATAGAGCAGAAGAAGCAGAAAGTGACAGTATTTGTGACGGGACAGATGTAGAAATGATTGGAATCATGGAGCACATTGAACCAGCTGGAATACACTCTGGAGATTCTTCAGCAGTACTTCCACCTTTTAGTTTATCTAAAAATGTCATTAATAAAATAGAGAAATACACCAAAAAAATTGCAATGGCAATGGATGTGCGTGGTCTTCTTAACATTCAATTTGCAGTAAAGGAAGAAGAGGTGTACGTTATTGAGGCAAATCCTAGAGCAAGTAGAACAGTACCTTTTATCTGTAAAGCATATCAAGTTCCTTATGTGAACATTGCAACCAAAGTAATGATTGGAGACAAAACGCTAAAAGATTTTGACATCAAGCCGGTCAAAAAAGGATTTGCAATTAAACAACCTGTGTTTTCATTTAATAAGTTCCCAAACGTGAACAAAGAATTAGGGCCAGAAATGAAATCTACAGGCGAGGCTATTCTTTTCGTAGAAAATACAAAAGACCCTTTGTTCCGAGATTTATATAATCAAAAATCAAGGTTTTTAAGTCGATAATTATGAGGTGGATAATCGTTAGCTTAGTTATTTATTGGATAATTAAACGCGTTTTTAGAATAATAAATGTTGTTCAAAATCAGGATTCCAACCAAAATCAAAACAACCCCAAAAGTTCAAATAATGATGATGACGGATTTACTGATTTTGAAGAAGTTGAATAATCAACAAAACCAAAAATAATTCATTCGATTTGTGAGTTCTATACTATCTAAAATAGATTGAACTTCAGTCTTTTCTTGAGGTGATGAAATTGCAATGATTTTCTGATAATTTTTTAAATTAAAATCATTTCTTGACTGAACTATTTGATTGTAAATGTTTACTCCAAATTTAAATGGATTATCCGTAACCCAAGTAAATTCTATATCATAATCAATCAATGACTTTGCAATTTTTTTACCCTTTCTACCAGCTCCCCAAAGCATTAATGGAAGAGAATTATCTCGATCAATTTCTAAAAAATAATGAACCTTTAAATCAAAATAGTTCTCGGGAAAGTAGGAACTCTCTGTACGTGAAGTTCGATTTACGCTGTCTCTCCAATGATGAATAATTTGGGGGACAACACTTACCTCTATGCCTGATTGATATAGCCTAAAAGAAAAATCATAATCCTCTGGAATAAATGAGGAGTTAAATGCACCTATGGCATCAAAATCATCACGATGAATAAGCCACCCAGAGGACGGCACTGGGCACTCTTTGTAAATCTCTCTCCATAAGTCTCCTGCGGCCATTGAATTGTTTATCCATTCGGTATACTTCATATAGCCATCACCTAAATCAAAATCATCTGAAAAATAATCCACCAACCCTGTAACTATGCAGTTAGCTCTTCTTGCTTCAAACATTTTTTCTAACTTATCAATAGGCATAATATCATCTGAATCCATGCGGTGGATATAGTCACCGTTGCAAAAATTATAACCACACTTCAGGGCATCAATAATTCCTTTGCCGTCAGAGTTAATTAGATATATGTTGCTATGTAGATTGGCATACGATAAAGCACGTTGGTACGATCCATCATTACTTTGATCATTTACCGCTATCAACTCCCAATTTTTATAGGTTTGATTTAGGATAGATTCGATGCAGGGAGTGATATATTTCCCTGGGTTTTTAAAAGGCATTATTATGCTGATCATTCAAAGAATATGAACCACAATTGTATTAAATTTGTGCTTAAGGACTGGTAATAATTGAAAAATTTACGCTGATTATTTTAACGACCCTAGTCAAAGTATATAAGAGCAGGCCTCAAATCCAGACTTGTCGGTAAAGACTTCAAGAATATTGAAGAAACGTTGGAAGTTCGTGATACTTTGGTGGTCAAATCCTGTTTTTTTGAAATTTTTCAAAAACCCAGTCCTTTTTAGGAAATCACTCCACTACCTACCAAGATATCATTCTGATACCATGCCGCAAATTGACCCTTTGCAACGGCTTTTTGAGGTTGATCAAACAAAATATCTAACCCTTCTTTTGTTTTAGTTAATTGAGCATTGAAAAGCTTCTGTCGATATCTAATCCTCAATTGAAAGCCATTTGTTTCTCCATCCAATAGTTCATCAACATATTTAACCCAATGAACGTCTTGATTTCTGATTCTTAAACCAGGTCTATATAGGCCTTGGTGATCATCGCCCTCCCCAACAAATATTGTGTTGGTTTGAGTGTTTGTCTGTATTACAAATAATGGGTTAGTCTGTCCCCCAATATTCAAACCCTTTCGCTGTCCAATGGTATAAAAATGTGCTCCAATATGTTCTCCAATTTTAATACCGTCTTCTTCAATAAATGAGTACTCTTGTGAAAAGTTAAGCGGGTTCTTAAATCCGTCCCAATCTCGTGAAACTTTGATTACATTTCCTTTCTTTTCTTTTAATTTTTGCTTCAAAAAATCCGGAAGCTTCACTTTACCAATGAAACACAACCCCTGCGAATCCTTTTTTTCTGCAGTAACTAAATTCTGTTTAGATGCAATGTCCCGTACTTCGCTTTTTCTTAATTCACCAATTGGAAATAACGCCTTAGATAGCTGTTCTTGATTAATCTGACACAAAAAATAGCTTTGATCTTTATTCTCATCCAATCCAGCCAACAATTCAAATCCATTACTTGTTGTTTTTTTTCGGCAATAATGTCCTGTGGCTACGTAATCTGCTCCTAAAAGAATTGCATGCTTCAAAAAGGTATCAAACTTTATTTCTCGATTACATAAAATGTCTGGATTTGGAGTTCTGCCACTCTTATACTCATTAAACATGTAGGAAACTATTCTTTCGTAATAGTCTTGACTTAAATCGATAGTATGGAAAGGTATCCCTAGTTTGTCTGCTACTAATAAAGCATCTTTACTGTCCTCTTCCCAAGGACATTCATCGCTAATAGTCACATCTGTATCGTGCCAGTTTTTCATAAAAACACCAATGACCTCGTGCCCTTGCTCCTTTAAGAGATATGCTGCAACTGAAGAGTCGACACCTCCAGATAATCCCACAACTACTTTTGCCATTAGTTTAACTTTATTCTATGATAAATTTAAGTACATAGTCTAAAACAAAATTACATAGATTAAGATAGTAGTCCAATTTATTGTTGACATTTGCATTAATATTAGATAAGCATATGAATAGAACAATTGGTGTTTTGGGTGGTGGTCAATTAGGTAAAATGCTTTTTGAGGCTGGGTCTCCTATGAATACTCAATACGTGTTTTTAGAAAAAACAGAAAATTGTCCTGCCTCGCTGGTTTGCCAACACCAGGTTTTAGGTAGCCTAAATGATGCAAATAAAATAAAGGATTTGAGCTCAAAATCTGACATATTAACTTATGAAATTGAGCATGTTAATGTAGAGGCACTCCTTGATTTGGAAAAAGAGGGACAATCAATCATTCCTAAACCTGCAGTTCTCTCAATTATACAAGACAAGGGTTTGCAAAAGGATTTTTACACCCAACACAAAATTCCCACCCTTGAATATAAAAACACCACCTCTGAGAATTTAAGGTCAGACATAGCGCGTTGGAATGAAGACCAATTTGTGTTAAAACACCGAAAGGGTGGATACGATGGTAAAGGGGTTCAATTAATGACAAAAAATAAGTTTCAAGGTCTCATAGACAGTGACAACGAAAGTCTTAAAAGTGTAGACGGGTATGTTATAGAAAAAATAGCTAAAGAAGCTGTTGAAGTATCCGTCATTGTGGCAATCGACCAACAATTAAATTCAGTGAGTTATGCTCCTTGCGAAATGGTATTTGATCCAACATCTAACCTCATGGATTATTTAATAACCCCAAGTAGATTAAGTGAGGAGTTAAATAAAAAATGCGAAAACATCGCTAAAAAAACAGTTGAAGCCTTTCATAGTCCTGGGCTATTTGCAGTAGAGCTGTTTGTACAAAAAGATGGAAATGTTTATGTAAACGAAATTGCACCCAGACCTCATAATAGCGGTCATCACACGATTGAGTCTACCTTTACATCACAATACGAACAACTAAATAGAATATTATTAAACCAACCTTTAGGGGATACTTCTCTTATACAAAATGCTATAACATGCAATATTGTGGGGCCTAATAATATTCATGGTTCTTATGAACTAAATAATTTAAATGTTGTACTACAAATTCCTGGAGTATATATTCATATGTATGGTAAAAAAACTACTTCACCCAATCGAAAATTGGGTCATTATACAATTTTAGGAAACAACTCTTTAGAATTGGAAAGCAAATTGAATCGTGTAAAAGAATTATTAACCATAAAAAGCAACTAAATTTGAAAAATCATGGCAGATGTATTAATTATAATGGGATCTGATTCAGATCTAAAAGTCATGTCTGAAGCTGCTAAGTTTTTAGACGAAGTAAAAGTTTCTTACGACTTAACAGTGGTTTCTGCCCACAGAACTCCAGATCGTATGTATAATTTCGCTAAAGAAGCTAAAAATAAAGGCTATAAAACCATTATAGCTGGTGCCGGAGGTGCAGCCCATCTGCCGGGAATGGTAGCTTCGCTTACGTCTCTTCCCGTAATTGGAGTTCCTATCCAATCAAAAACAATGAGTGGAACTGACTCTTTGTATTCCATTGTACAAATGCCTCCTGGTATCCCTGTTGCCACTATGGCAATTAACGGGGCCAAAAATGCTGGTATTTTTGCTGCTAGAATTTTAGGAATAAGCCAAAAAGATGTTGCAGAAAATTTATTGCATTTAAAAAATTCTATGAAAAAAATGATTTTAGAAAAAGCTGAGGAACTAGAACAAACAGGGTACAACGATTATCTTAAAAATATGTAATGATAAAGGTTGATGATTGTCTAGTATCTGAAGACGTTATAGAAAAATCGTTTGCTTGTAATGTTGAAGCATGTAAGGGGGTGTGTTGTATAGAGGGAGATGCTGGTGCCCCAATTGAACCTAGTGAAATTGATGTGATTCGGCAAAATATTGAACAAATCAAAGATGAAATGGATGATGTCGGCATAGAAACCCTTAATTCAAGAGGTTTTTCTGAAAAAGATCCGTTTGATCAAATGTTAGTCACTACGTGCAAACCAAATAAAGAATGCGTTTTTGTAGTCAGAAAAAATGGCATTCTCAATTGTGCAATTGAACTCGCCAACCAAAAAAAGAGTTTTGATTTCCAAAAACCCATTAGCTGTCACTTATATCCCATAAGAGTAGATAAATACAATGAGTTTTACGCTCTAAATTACCACCGCTGGAGTATTTGTGCAGATGCTTGCACCAAAGGAGAAAAAGAGGACATCAAGGTGTATCAATTTGCCCAAAATGCACTAGAACGAAAATTTGGGAAAGAATGGTATAAAAATCTAAAAAAGACAATCCAAGAGTACTTAGTTAAAAAATGAAGATGTTTAAATTATTAAACAATTGCTAGTTCGATTTAGTACAAAATAGGGTTACGCACTTAAATCAATACATTATGGTCCTATGTTTTCAAATAATCAACTAATAAATTATGCTGGACAAGCTGCTAGAAGAAATAATAAAATAAACACTCTGACAATAGATCTTTTGCCACATGTTTTCACTGCTTAGAAGTGCTTATTCACATAAATTGAAAGAAACAAAAAAGCCCATTGGAATGAATGGGCTTTTAGGAAATTTTTAAAAATTAGCTACAGCCTGTAGTAGTTCCACAATTGGTACACAAATGACATGTTCCGTTTCTAACCAACGCTAGGCTACCACAATTTGTACAAGGCAAAGCATCCCCTGAAGTACTTTTAGGTTGCTGTAGGGTAAGCCCGGCACTTCCTGAAGAAACAGAGGTTTCAACGGGCTGTGGTATCGCTGATACTGGTGCTTGTGCTTTTTTTTGTTCTATCGTTTTTGCTTTCGCTTCTACTTCACTGGCCGTAGGTTTAATGTGAACCAAGTCGCTTCTGTCTAAATACTCAAACCCAAGTAATCTAAAGATGTAATCAATAATTGATGTGGAATTTTTGATGTTTGGATGGCCTTCGACCATGCCGCTTGGCTCAAATCGAGTAAACGTAAACTTGCTCACGTATTCATCTAATGGAACACCATATTGAAGCCCTATGGACACCGCAATTGAGAAACAATTCATTAGAGATCTAAACGTTGCCCCCTCTCTGTGCATGTCGATAAATATCTCCCCTAATGTTCCATCATTATACTCTCCTGTTCTAACAAACAAAGTCTGACCGCCTACTTTAGCTTTTTGTGTGAAACCTCGTCTCTTCCATGGTAATCGTTTGCGTTCAACTATGCTGGATAATTGTCTCATGAATTCTGTGCTCTTAGAATTGTCAAGTATTTTTTGAGCAGCTTCTAAAACTTGGTCTTGTGTGAGCTGTTCTATACTCATTCCTGCGGCAACTCCTACTGCAGCATCAACTGCATCAATCACTTCATCTTCTGTTTCTTCAACATCGGACTTGTTGCTCAATGGCTGCGATAATTTACAACCATCTCTATAGAGTGCATTTGCTTTGGTTCCGAGTTCCCAACTCAACTGATAGCAGGATTTTATATCTTCTATTGTTGCTTCATTGGGTAAATTAATGGTCTTAGAAATAGCTCCTGACAAGAATGGTTGTGCTGCAGCCATCATTTTAATATGCCCGTGAGCATGAATGTATCGTTCTCCCTTCTCGCCACATTTGTTTGCACAATCGAATACTGCCAAATGCTCATCTTTTAGGAATGGTGCACCTTCAACAGTCATCGTTCCACAAACATAATCGTTAGCGGCAGCTATCTCTATCTTACTAAATCCTAGAGCTCTCAGAAGACTAAACCCTTCTGAATTATACTCTTCAGGTGTGAACCCTAATCGCTCCATAGCCTCTTCTCCGAGTACCCATTGATTAAATGCAAAACTAATTTCAAAAGCTGACGCTAATCCACTTTCTACTTTTTCTAAATCTTCAGAACTAAAACCTTTAGATCTTAATGAGTCGTGATTTATGTTTGGAGCACTCTCGAGAGTGGCGTGACCTTTTGCATAATTTACAATCTCATTTATTTCTTCTTCCGAATAACCTAAATTTCTAAGAGCAAGCGGCACTGATTGATTCACAATCTTGAAGTATCCTCCACCTGATAGCTTTTTAAATTTAACTAATGCAAAATCAGGCTCGATACCTGTTGTATCACAATCCATTACAAGGCCAATTGTACCTGTTGGTGCAATAACTGTGGTTTGAGCATTTCTATATCCGTGCTTTTCTCCCCATTGAACTGCTTTGTCCCAAATACCCGTAGCAGAACCTAAAAGATATTCTGGGCAATATGCTGGATCAATACCAACCGGCTTAACACTTAGACCATCGTATTCATCTAAATTATATGCAGCATATCTGTGATTTCTCATCACACGTAACATATGTTCTTTGTTTTTCTCGTATTGATCAAAGGCCCCTAGGAAGTTTGCCATTTCAGCTGAAGTTGCATATGCTGTTCCGGTTAAAATTGCGGTTACTGCACCACCAATCGCTGTTGCTTCTGGACTATCATAAGGTATTCCACTAACCATTAAAACAGAACCTAAATTTGCATAACCCAAACCTAAAGTACGATACTGGTACGATAATTCTGCAACGTCTTTGCTTGGAAATTGGGCCATCAAAACTGATATTTCTAAAACAACAGTCCATAATCTTGATGCGTATTCAATGGCTTTAACATCTAGTGTTTTATCTTTTTCATTGTAGTACTTTCTTAGATTCAGCGAAGCAAGGTTACATGCTGTATTATCAAGAAACATATATTCTGAGCAGGGGTTTGATGCATTAATTTGGCCGCCCTCAGGACAAGTGTGCCATTCATTTATAGTTGTATCATATTGCACTCCTGGATCTGCACACGCCCATGCAGCAAAAGAAATATCGTCCCATACTTGTTTTGCAGGAACACTGCTAATAGGTTTTCCTGTTGTTCTTGATATTAAATCCCACTCTCCATCGTTTTTTAATGCTTCAAAAAATTTGTTGGGTATTCTAACAGAGTTGTTTGAATTCTGACCTGAAACGGTTGCATAAGCTTCACCTTCATATGATGAGCTATAACCGGCATCAATTAACGCTTTAACTTTTTTCTCTTCTTCTTTCTTCCAGTTAATGAATTCCATTATTTCAGGATGATCTAAATCAAGACAGACCATTTTAGCTGCTCTTCGCGTAGTACCCCCCGATTTAATCGCTCCCGCAGCTCGATCCCCTATTTTAAGGAAGCTCATCAAGCCACTAGAGTTTCCACCACCGCTTAATTTTTCATTTGCACCTCTAATGGAAGAAAAGTTTGTTCCCACTCCTGAACCGTATTTAAAAATACGAGCCTCCCTAACCCACAAATCCATGATTCCACCCTCATTTACCAAATCATCATCTACTGATAATATAAAGCAAGCATGAGGCTGAGGCCTCTCATATGCCGATGTACTTTTTTTGGTTTTGCCCGTAGTTGGATCAACGTAACTATGACCTTGTGGTTTTCCTGTTATTCCATACGTATTGTGAAGACCTGTATTAAACCATTGAGGGCTGTTAGGTGCTGCCATCTGACCAAGGATGCTATACACTAACTCATCATAAAATACCTTAGCATCTTTTTTTGAAGCAAAATATCCATATTTCTCGCCCCAAGTTTTCCAACAATCTGCTAATCTATGAGCGACTTGTTTCACTGAGGTTTCAGAACCAAGAGACCCGTCAGGCTGTGGAACACCAGCTTTTCTAAAATACTTTTGAGCTAAAATATCCGTTGCAACTTGAGACCAGTCTTTTGGCACTTCAACATTTTCCATCTTGAACACTTCGTCTCCTGCGGGATTTTTAATTACTGAAGTTCGATATTCGTATTCGTATAAATCCGTTGGGGCTACCCCATCCCTAGTGTTGAAACGCTTGAATTTTAATGCACTCTTATTGTACGCTGTTTTTTTGGTCATATTCTTAGTTTTGGTCGATACGTTGAATTTAAAAGCAAACTCGTTTTTTTATAGTGAGTTTTGACTCAAAAGTATGGTCTAAATCTGACTCATAAAAAGGGGTGTTTTCCACACTCCAACATTAAACTTTTTCAGTTGACTTATTTTTAAGAGATTTGCGGTGTTGATAAGATAAAATCACCTACAACTGGTGTAGAAATAATTGACCCAGCTGTTGTAGGTGATGAGATAAAATCACAAAAAACATTAAACAAAATTGAAAACTGATGTTGATTACAACACCTCTTTTCGCAACCACAAGACTATTAGTATTTTAGAAGACATATCATCCAATCAGAACAAGAATAAGAAAATGATTTCTATTCTGATAGACCCCGATAAGGCAAGTGAAAAACAAATCGATGCATTAATAGGTCATCCCGATTTTACAAATGTAGATTTCATATTTGTCGGAGGTAGTCTCGTTACTGACGGAAATATGAATAACTGTATTCATATTATAAAAAAAAGAACCAAAAAGCCAGTTGTCATATTTCCCGGTAGTCCAAACCAAATAAATAAACATGCCGATGGAATTCTTCTACTTAGCTTAATCAGTGGTCGAAATTCAGACCTTCTAATAGGTAGGCACGTCGAATCATCACACAAGCTAAAAAACTCTAACCTAGAAATACTCTCAACAGGTTACGTTTTGTTGGATGGTGGAAGAACAACAACCGTTTCTTATATAAGCAATACAACACCTATACCTCAAGATAAACCAGGAATTGCTGCAGCCACTGCACTTGCTGGTTGTCAGTTGGGGCATAAACTCATCTATCTTGACTGTGGAAGTGGTGCAAATAACCACGCATCTGAAAAACTCATACAATCTGTCAAAAAAGAAATCAATGTTCCGCTCATTGTCGGCGGTGGCATAAAAACCCAATTTGATGCAGAGAAGGTCTTTAAGGCTGGTGCCGACATTGTTGTTGTAGGGAATCACTTAGAAAAAAACCCTTATTTCCTTTCTGAGTTGGTTGCGGCAAAATACAACAGCTAATCGTTCTCAAAAGTTTTCTAAACAGATTCCAACTCAAAAAGTGTTATTTCGGGCAAGAAGCCAAATCTACCCGGGTAACCTAAATACCCGAAACCTCTGTTAACGTATAAATGCTGATTATTTTCGGTATACATATCGACCCATTCTGGATATTGATATTTAACAGGACTCCACTTGTAATATTTACTGTCTATCCCAAATTGCATTCCGTGTGTGTGTCCTGAAAAAGTAGCTTTAATAGACGGGTTTTGATTAAGTATTTGTGCACGCCAATGGCTTGGATCATGGGATAATAGCAATTTGTTTTTGACACTTTCAACCCCTTTTATCGCCTTGCCTAAATCTCCGTATTTAGGAAATCTTCGATGTGCACTCCAATTCTCCACTCCAAGAATAGCTAACTCTTCACCGTCTATGTTTATAACGTCGTGGTCGTTAACAAGAAGATTCCAACCAAGATCTTGGTGATGTTTTTTTAGCCTCATCAAGTTCTCGCTTTTTGTAACTCCGTCTTTATTGGGCCACCTCACATAATCGCCATAATCATGGTTTCCTAAAACCGAGTACGAACCTAGTCTTGCATTTATTCCACTAAACATCTCTTTGAACCCGTCAAATTCATCAGCTGAATTATTAACCAAATCACCCGTGAAAAAAAATAAATCTGGTTTTAAATCATTTATCATATTAACACCCTCTTGAACACTGTTTTTACTCCAAAAGCTTCCTGAGTGAATGTCTGAAATTTGAACCAATCGAAGGCCGACAAATGGTTTTGGTAGGCCTTTAATTGGCAGCTTTCTTTTTTTTACGGTGTAATTGTGTGCTCCGCTAGCTATTCCGTAAATTAAGCTTCCAAACAATGAACTAGCTGCTAAAAAACCTGCCGTAACTATAAATTCTGATCTTGAAATATTTTTAGCTGTAACTGGTTTTACAAATTGATCAGAAGTAAAGCGAACTAGTCTGATTAAATCATCTGTTAAAATAAAAAAGAGCCAAATAAACTTTGCTAAAAAAAGAGCTATCAAAAAGCTATTGATAAAAATAGAATAATTGTTTTTTGATGATTCTGGAAACCAAACAACTCGCACTAAAACGAAAGCCAATAAAAAAACAGGAATGGCCCAATAAAGAACGTGTGCTAATCCACTATGTGTTGGAACCCATTTTTTTACAACAACCTTAAACCCTTGAAATACATATAAGTCTATAGCAAAAACAATAGCAATAAATAAGATGGTCACTAATACTTTTTGCACTGGGTTTTTTAAATAATTTAGTGCAATAATATTCATTTTTAGAGCACGTTATTTGTCAACTTTCACAAATATGAAAATTTATTGGTCTAGTTAACTGTTATTTTTGTGTCAGATATCTTAACTTTACCAATAATGACGATTGAAAAACGAATCAAACAAAAAAAATTTAAAAGTAATGCTGAAAAAGCAATCGTAAATATTGCTTATACACAAAGTTACTTCTCATCCAAAATTAATAGTGTTCTTAAAGCACATAACATATCTAGTCTGCAATTTAATGTACTCAGAATCATCAAAGGGCAACACCCCAACCCCTTCTCAGTGGGAGATATAACGTCCCGAATGATCGACAAAATGTCAAATACATCACGGTTGATTCGCCGATTAGAAAAAAGGATTTAGTGCAAAGAGTAAACAACCCCTTTGATGGTCGTCAAATTAATGTTTTTCTAACATTACGAGGAGCTCAAATTCTCGAAAAGTCAAATGTGTTGGTTAATAATGTTGTAAATGAACATGGCCATTTAAGTGAAGAAGAATTAATAGAGCTTAATCGCCTTTTGGATAAAATCCGAATAGAATAATTATTCGTCCACCACAATTTCAGCCCCCTCTTTGTGGACCACAGAAAAATACCCTAGACCGCCATTATTAATATTATTATTAGGATTCGCTGGAGGTGGATCAAAAGGGGTTCCGCTTCTGCCTAATTGAGCTTCAATATCAAATATATAATTGAAATATTTTTTGCTAATTGCGTATTGTTCTACCCTTACAGTATCTCCAGGCTCAACTGTAAAAGGAAATGGTCGGGGTGTTTTACCTTTACTCAATTCTGAAGCTATGTTGTTGATGTCAAAATCTTCATTTAAAAACGAAACGCTACCAAATTCATCACTATCTAAATTTGATCCAAAATCATCCTTAAGTGTATCATTTCTGTATGCTTTGAATAAATAAAAATCTCCTTTTACTGGTCTTTCTTTACCTTGAATAAATACGTAATAACCCTCTTCAATAAAACCATTATTCTCGGGTAAATAATATGACGCTATAGTATCTATCGGAAAGGCCATTGGAGCCACTTCAGAGGCTGAGTATTCCTGACCGTCGTACATCACTGATAAGCTATATGTTTCGCCTGGCAAACATTGCTGAGAAAACTCAGACTTATAATGTCCGCTATCTGAATGAATTAAGTTCACATCGGAACCGTCCGTTCCAACAATTGAAACTTCTGCATTGGACACAAAACTTATATTACTTTGATCAAAATAGGGTTGGGACATGGTTATCCGTATTTCCCAAGGCTCTAACTGTGATGTAATTTGACCTTCAACTACAATTGTGGGGTCGCTCGAGGGTATTTCAAGTTCTACAATTCTCTCACAAGCTGATAGTGTAATTACTAATGCTAATATTAAATTAATTTTCTTCATAATAATCAATTCTTAAAATTCAAAATTCCATGTTACAGCAGGAATTATTCGAAATAATGTCGTTTGGAATGCTGCAGTATTCCCTGTAATAGCATCGGGGTTTTTTTCTAAATCTTCAACTTCTACTGTTCTAAAATAGACGGCATAAGGATTGTCTCTGTTGTATAGGTTGTAAATTGAGAAATTCCAATTGCTTTTAAACCTTTTGTTTGGTTTTTCTTTTGATTTAAGCGTGACTCCAATGTCTGCCCGGTGGTAAGCTGGTATTCGATAATTATTACGAACTTGATCGTATTCTGAATTCCATTTGCCATCAAAGTAATACTTACTTATCGGTGTAGTGAGTGGTTGGCCAGAAGAATACACAAACGATGCAGTGGCTAATAATCTTTTTGAAAACTTTTGAGTAAATACCAACGAAAGGTTGTGGCGTCTGTCAAAGTTTGCAACATAAGGGTCTCCGCCGCTAATTCCTTCAATTTGTCTCATAGTTTTGGCCCACGTATATGATATAAAACCAGATGAATTCCCTTCAGTTTTAGCTACATAAAATTCGGCACCGTACGCCCATCCTTTCCCTAACAATAGTTCTCCATCTAAATTCTCATTAAATGCTATTCGAGCATTATCTCTGTAGTCAATTTGTTGGTCCATCCATTTATAATAAACCTCCATAGAAGTCTCAAGCCCAATATCAAAGTTTTTAAAAATACCGAGAGATAATTGATCCGCTTTTTGTGGCTTGATGTTTTTATTAACGCTAAACCATTGATCTGTTGGAAAAGCTGATGCCGTATTTGATGCTTGTTGAATATATTGATATGTTCTGTTGTAAGATCCTTTAAGAGCAATCGTAGATGCTAAATTATAGCTAATTGATGCTCTTGGTTCAAAACCAACATATGTGTTGTAAAACTCACGACTTGAAAAAGTTTCTTTTACCGTTGAGTCAGAAATGGGTTCGTTTGTTAGTGGATCCTTAATATAGGTGAATTCAGATCCTCCTATATTAGAAAAAGAACTAACCCTTAACCCATACCTCATGTTCAATCTTTTACTATGCGTATACTCGTGATCAATATAGAGTCCATTTTCAAGTGCTTTCTTTTTTTCTAATTGAATGTCTTGAAAAATCTCCCTCGAGTCCTCATTATTTGCGGAGAATAAACCCGGGTTAAATCTGTGATAGGTGATCTGACCTCCAAAATTTAACTTGCTATTCGGATTTAAATAGTTCGTCCAGTCCGACTTAATATATATGTCGTTGATGGCTTGATCAAGACCAAAACTTGCGTTCTCAGCAAACTTGATATCAAAACCGTAATTAAAATCACTATAAACCAACGATGTATTAACAAACATCTTTTCGTTGACTAGGTGATTCCACCTTAACGTTGCTGTAGCATTTCCCCAGTTAATTTTAAATAACTCGCTGAGACCTAAAACATCTCTACCAAAATAACCGCTCACATATAATCGGTCTTTGTCGCTCAATTCATAGTTAGCTTTCAAATTCAAGTCATAAAAATACAACTTACTTTCTCTAACCCCTCGGTCTGAAGACAGAGGTAAAAATACATCTGCATAACTGCGTCTTCCCGCAATCATAAAACTTGATTTGTCTTTGACCAACGGGCCCTCTAAGGTTAGCCTACTTGATATGGTTCCCAAACCACCAATAGCCGAAAATCGTTTAGCATTTCCGTCCCTCATTTTAATATCTACTATAGAAGATAGCCGCCCGCCGTACTTGGCTGGTATGCCTCCTTTATAAACTTCAAGGTCCTTTACTGCGTCTCCATTAAATACACTAAAAAAGCCCAAAAGGTGAGATGCGTTGTATACCGTTGCCTCATCTAAAAGAATCAAATTTTGATCTTGTGAACCACCTCTCACATTAAACCCTGAATTTCCCTCTCCAGCAGATTGAATACCGGGTAAAAGTGTAATCGTTTTTAATATGTCAACCTCCCCAAAAATCACTGGTATTTCCTTGATTTTTGATGTTTCCATTTTAACAACACTTATTTTCTTATTCTCAACTTTCTTCTCTAAAGATTTAGCACTTACAATAGCCGGGCCAATGACATTGGCTTTCGCCATAAGCTCTACATTGACTGTTTTGTTTTGATTAAGATCAATTGTCTTAACTAAATCGTCAAAACCTAGATATTTATATGTAATCGTATACTTTCCCTTCTTAAGTGATAGTGAGTAAAATCCATATTCATTAGTTATTGCACCTCCACCCGAAGTTATAAGTATAGTTGCACCTATAAGTGTTTCGCCATTGGCTGCATCTTTGACTCTACCACTTATAGTATATTCCTGAGCAAACAATGAAGATTGAAAACTGGATATGGAAAGAAGAATGAAAAGCCCCTTCAATATTTTGTTCATAGATTTCGTTGATTTTAAACTGCAAACTTATAACATCATTTAAGTCTACATTGTTTACTCGTCGAGTAAAAAATACATTTAGTCTTATTAAAAAAGAAAATGACATATTTGTTGCATTACTATGGCGGTTTACTTGCTGTTTGTTGTTGGTTTTGTTTTCCTAATAAAAGGGGCTGATTGGTTGGTGGATGGCTCTGCAGCCATTGCAAAAAACTACAATGTTTCAAACCTTGTTGTTGGCTTAACTATCGTCTCTATGGGAACAAGCATGCCCGAGCTAATTGTTAATGTTTTGGCTAGTTCAAAAGACGCATCGCAAATTGCAATAGGCAACATCCTTGGATCCAATATTGCTAATATTCTACTTATACTGGGTGTTTCTGCCTTTATCTTCCCCATTAAGATTAAAGAAAGTACGGTCTTTTATGAAATACCATATTCTATTGTCGCTTTATTGCTCGTTGCTTTTGTTGCAAATTCCAACCTTATTGGTTCACATGAAAACTCTATAAATCAAGTCGACGGGGTAATACTAATGGCCTTCTTTGGGCTTTTTATTGCATACATTATACGTCTCGCAAAAAATGGAAGTACTGACATAATTAATGACACCCCAGACGAGAAAACAACTGCTGGAAAATCCATTTTAAAGGTTTTACTTGGAACGGTTGGACTATTTTTTGGTGGGCAGTGGGTGGTTAATGGGGCAATCAGTGCTGCAGAACATTTTGGTCTTAGTGAGGCGTTTATTGGGTTAACCGTGGTAGCCATTGGCACATCTTTACCCGAACTTGTGACCTCAGCTGTTGCAGCCCATAGAAAAAATACAGATATCGCAATGGCAAATATTATTGGGTCTAACGTCTTTAACTTATTGTGGGTTTTGGGCATTAGCGCTATAATAAAGCCTATGGGTTTTGAATCAAGCCTCAACACTGACATAATTATACTGCTTGGTGCAAGTTGTTTGATATTGCTTAGTATTATTACGGGAAAAGTTAAAAACCAAATGAGCAAACCAACGGGATCACTCTTTTTACTTTTATATCTAAGCTATATTGTCTTTTTGGTTTATAGGGGCTAAGTAACTTTTAAAGGTCCACAACTACTTTAAAAACTGTTTCGCCTACAGCTCTCAGAGATTCTCTATTAATCGACTCCATGTTGTCTTTGTGGGTGTGCCAAAAATCTCCAAAACCTGTATTTTGGCGAATGTCATAATGAATGATGTCTAAAGTGGGTATTCCAATAATTTGATTAATGAATAGGTGGTCATCTACCAATTGACCTCCTTGATAATTAACAAAATTTTGTCCGTGACCCAGTTTTTGAGCTGTGTTCCAAACTTTTTTTACATATGGTTGAGCATATAGCCACGAATTACCCTCTATTGCAAAAACTGCGTCTTTAGGGCCGACCATATCCAACAATATTCCAAATCGAGCAACATAGTTTTTTTTATGAGGAAACTTAGACCAAAATTGAGACCCTAAGCACCAAGTTTCGGGAGCTCCTTGTGAGTCGCCCATGTCCTCTGCATCAAAAAAAATGATATCAACACCAGCCTCTGGCCTTTGCAGTTGTAGCTGTCGAGCAATTTCTATGAGCACCCCTACGCCACTTGCTCCATCATTTGCTCCGTCTGCCGGCTGATTGGGCCGCTCTGAATCTTGATCAGCCATGGGCCTCGTATCCCAATGAGCACAAAGCAATATTCTTTTTTTCTGAGACAGGTTGAAGCTGCCAATAATGTTTTTAATATCAATTTTTTGGTTTAAATGATTTTTAACAGACCCATATTGAACAAAAGCTGTATCGCAAAATTCCGTTAATTTATCCTGTAAGTAAATAGCTGTCATGCCGTGGGCAGCACTACCGGGAACACGTGGACCAAAATCAACCTGATCTTGTATATACTGGTAGGCACTGTCCTGATTAAACTGAACACTTACCTTTGGCTTGTATACGTTAGTTTTTTTTGATTTAGTGTCATTGCTTTCACAACTCCAAAAAAAGACCGCAATTAAAAAAGGAAAAGTTATTACAGGTGCCAGTCTTTTCATTTTAGTTAATTTTAAAACTGCTTCCGTCTTTTCCGTCCATTATCTCTATACCCAAATCGTTTAACTGGTTTCTAATCTTGTCTGCTGTTTCCCAATCTTTGTTTGATTTTGCCGTGTTTCTAATTTCTAGAACAAGGTCCATAATACCATCCAAGGTTTGGTTGTTTGAAGATTTCTCGTGGACAAAACCCAATATTTCAAAAACAAAAATCTTAAAAGTAGTTTTCAAAATTTTTAAATCCTCTTTAGCAATTTTCGATCGACCTGCTGCTATCTCATTGATCCACTTCACCGCTTCAAAAAGAGAAGCAATAACTTGAGGTGTCGACAAATCATCGTTCAGTTGGCCATATAGTTTATCTTTCCATTCTGCAATATCATAGTCACTCTCAAGTGACGATTTTAGCCCTTCAACACTTTTTACTCCGTTCATTAAACGCTGAAACCCTTTCTCTGCAGCCTTAAGGGCTTCGTTACTAAAATCTAAAGTACTTCTGTAGTGGGCTTGCAAAAGAAAAAACCGCAATGTCATTGGAGAATATGCTTGATCTAATAATCGATGATTCCCACTAAATAATTCTTTTATAAGTATTCCGTTATCTAGGCTTTTTGCCATTTTCTGACCATTGACAGTAATCATATTATTGTGTAGCCAATATTTTGCAGGGTTGGTGTGGTTACACGCTTTGCTCTGGGCTATTTCGCTTTCATGATGGGGAAACAAAAGATCCATTCCGCCAGCATGGATATCAAATTCCTTTCCCAAATATTTTTCACTCATCGCACTACACTCGATGTGCCAACCAGGAAAACCCCTACCCCATGGGCTATTCCATTTCATAATATGTTCTGGGGAAGCCTTTTTCCATAAAGCAAAATCGTTTGAATTTTTCTTTTCACTCTGTCCTTCAAGAGATCTCCTGTTCTCTCCAGCTCCAGCAATCAAGTCTTCGATTTTTCGACCACTTAAGTTGCCATAATCATGCGTTTCAGCGTATTTTATCACATCGAAATAAACTGAACCATTTTTTTCGTAAGCAAATCCGTTTTCCATGATTTCTTGAATCATTTCGATTTGCTCAATAATATGACCGCTTGCTCTCGGCTCAATACTTGGAGGAATAATGTTTATACTTTTTAAAGCGTTGTGATATGAATTTGTATATCGCTGAACAACCTCCATGGGTTCGACATTGTCTAGTTTAGCTTTTTTACCGATTTTATCCTCCCCGTCGTCAGCATCGTTCATCAAATGACCAACATCAGTTATGTTTCTTACATACCTAACTTTAAAATTTAAATGTTTAAGGTACCTAAGCAAGACATCCATAGTTAGGGCTCCACGACTATGACCTAAATGTGGGTCACCATATACCGTTGGACCACACAAATACATACCAACAAATGGAGGGCTTAGTGGTTCAAACTTCTCACTTCTGTGTGTTAATGTATTATATAAATGCAGGCTTGAAGGCATGTCACAAATATAGGAGGGTTAAGGTTATAAAGTGTATGCAGAATGAATTTACGAGGTCTTGATAAATTCTACTTTTTGACGCCAATTTGACCTGTTACCTTTCGGTAACTTAGCATTATCTTTCAGCTCTCCAACATAAAACAAACCAAGAAACTTTTCGTCCCTGTTCAGATTTAAGCGCTTATCAAAATCTTCATTCATTAAATATTGCGGTGTACTCCAATATCCTCCATATCTATTGGTGTTAGAAAGATAAAGCCACATATTTTGAACGGCCATTGCTGTAGCCGCCAACTCTTCAAATTCAGGCACCTTCCCGCTTATTTTGACTACAATGGCAACTATATGACTGACCGAACTTTTGTATTTTTCAAGTCTATCTACTTTGGTACTGTTATATTTCTGAGCCGGAACATTTTTGACATACTGGTCTTTGCATTCATCCAACAATGAAACCAAACCTGAATCACTAAACACTTTAAAACGCCAGGGTTCTGTCCTTAAGTGTGTTGGTGCCCAGTTAGCTAACTCCAACATTTTTTCTATTATTGATTTGGGTGCTTTATTTCCCGAAAAGCTGAGCGGATAAACCGTTCTTCTTGCTTTAATAGATTCTTCTAAATCACTATAATTCATTTTTATACCTCTATTTCCTAAACAAATTTATTATTGTAAAAACGTACTTATACATTTGTATTCTAAATATATTTAAAATTATGTCATTTGAATTACCTCAATTACCCTACGCATATGACGCCTTAGAGCCTCATATTGACGCCAGAACTATGGAAATACACCATGGAAAACACCATGCAGGATATACAAACAATCTAAATGCTGCCATTGCCGATACTGAAAATGCCGGTAAGAGCATAGAAGATATTCTCAGAAGTATGGACATGGGCAATGCTGCTTTAAGAAATAATGGTGGCGGATTCTACAACCACACTCTTTTTTGGAGTGTTATGTCTCCAAATGGTGGTGGCTTACCTTCTGGTGAACTTGCCGAAGCTATTAATGACGATTTTGGTGATTTTGAATCTTTTAAGTCTGCATTTAGTAAAGCTGCTGCCACCCGATTTGGAAGTGGCTGGGCTTGGTTGTGTTCAACTAACGGAAAACTTGACGTTTGCTCATCTGCAAATCAAGACAACCCCTTAATGCCCACCATTGGATGCGGAGGGGTTCCGATTCTTGGAATTGATGTTTGGGAACATGCTTACTATCTTAACTATCAAAACAGACGACCTGATTATGTTTCTGCATTTTTTAATGTGATTAACTGGGATGAGGTTGCATCTAGATTCGCAGCGTCTAAATAAAACTTCCTAAAGAGGTTTCCGAGTCGGAAACCTCTTTTTTTAACTTTTTAATTCTAGGTTTTGGTTCTTAAAATTTTTCAGTGGTTATTATACCTCACCTCTTTAGGCCTTTTCATTTGGTTTATTTTCTTTAAGCCTAGCAATTTTGAACTGCAACACCTTTTTGACTTTGAAAAAACAAAACACGAAAAGAATATTGCACGTGAAGACACACTAATAAAGCCCATTAAAAAAGTACCTGAAAAAATAAAAATCGACTCAACTCTTCTCGTTATTCAACCTAAAGATCTGAATAACAACCCCTCTGAAGATTTAGATATTACAATTAACACAAACAACACTTACCTCGTTCTCGTTGGTAGCTTTGGACAGCTACCTAATGCCCAGAAAATGCTCAGACAAGTTGAAGCGGCTGGCCTAAATGGAGTTGTCAAAAAGATTGGACGCCTTCACCGGGTAATTATTGCCGCATCAATGACAGAGAAGGATGCTGTTGCTGTTAAAAATCGACACAAAAAGACATTTGGTGAAGTGCCGTATGTTTTAAAACAATAAGCTCTTATCGCTAAAATTGAGTAGATAAAGTAAACCTCAGCCCGCTAAAGGCCGGCTCTAAACGACATATCCCTCCCGTACAATTAATTCCTTCAACTTGCTTTACATAAGATGCTGTAAATGATGTTGTTTTAACATTGTATTTTATGAAAACCCCCGGATAATAAAGAACCTGGTTCGCAAGTGTGGGGTTAACAACCCTAACCGGTTTCGTGTTAATCATGTTGCTTATTGCAATCGTATATTTGGGAGAGTTGTTCCACTCCAAAATTCCGTGGTAAAAACTTCCTAAGTCTTGTTCAGTATTGAGCATTTGTGACTCCAACCTAATGCTGTTCTTGCGATTAATTTTATACGTCACCTCTCCAAACGGAGTAAATGTTTTGACGTTTTCAATTTTTTTAGATCCGTTTGATTCATAAATCGATTGATTGTACGTGACCATTTGAACACCTAGCTTCCCCTTCCACTTTCGATTAAACTTGTGCTCAACCTGAAAAAATTGCTCGTTAAAAAGTTGCAAACCGCTTAAATCTCTGATATCTGAATAATTCAGCGATACGTTTGTATTCTTATTTAATGAATAAATCAACTCACCTTGATAAGCTTGTTCACCAACAGCTTGAGCAGGTGCTTGGTACCTAGCAAGCATTCTGTAACTTGCCTGTCTAGTCATTGATGGCTGATAAGATATAATTCCATCTAGAAGACGTTCGTGAGGGGATACCTTTAATTGAAAGTTCTCAATTCTACGATACTGGACATTAACGCCTATTGCTTGTTTTTTGTTTGCCCCTATTTTTCGCTTTGAATAACTCATGCCACCAATAATTAAAGAACCATCACCGTTATATAGGTTGCCTGAATTATCTCTAACAGCCTCTGATGTTTTATAATTATACTCACCGCTAAACCCAAAGTCTTTAATGCTTGCGTTGAAATACCCATTAAATGCATATACATTGTACTTCGGAAAAAAACGATCTTCGAGCGGTTTATCGTTGATTTGTGTTACTAATTTGCTCATTGAGTTTTCATCTAGCGTTCTGTTCACGGCTGAAGCTCCAATATTTAAAATACTGCCGTCATTAAAACTGATTCCTTTCTCAGAATTTATTCCTTTAATTATTTGAGGAAACGTTTCAAAACGATTGGACTGAGCTCCTTTTTGCTTTCCCGTAAAAGCTTTAATGTAAAAATTATTTCCAAAATCATACTTTGCCTTAACTCCTTCTATGGCATAGTCAATTCCAATCAGTCTGTTTTCAAAAGCTCTAAAAACAGCACCTGAACCAAATTGGTCGTAAAAAGACCCCGCTGTTAGTTCCAAGTTTCCAATACTCTTTTTAATCTGCCAAAAACCCAACCCCTGACCTGTAAAACTCTCTGAAGGGTTAAGCAGATTACTGTTGTTAAAAAGATCATATCGTGCCGCAAAATGAAAACCCTTAATGTCATAGTTCAAAAAAAGCCAAGCCTCCGAGGAGCTAATTTGTCGGCCATACTGTGGTGAAGCGTCTTCAGTAGCCCCTATCAATGAATCTTCTAAAAAAACCGAAAAATTTGATTGAAAATTACCGCTAAAAACCCCTTTGTCTTGTCCAAATACTGAAAAATTCAAACCAACAAATATTATCCCAAACAATATGTCTCTTTTCATAAATAGTTTGTAAAAGTAAATAATTCTGAAAATCCACAGAATTTTTAGTTTTTTTTGAAGTGTGGATAGCCGAGAATTAAGAGAAATAATTAAAATAAAACAGAGCTACTTGTGTGTTGGGTTAGACACAGATATTGCACGATTACCTGATGGGTTTTCTAGAGACTATCGCGGGATCATTAATTTTAACAAAGAAATTGTAGATGCTACAAAAGATTACGCTGTTGCATATAAAATGAATACTGCGTTCTATGAACAACTTGGAAGTAATGGATGGAAGGCCCTTGAGAAAACTAGAGATCTATTGCCAACCAATGTCCTAAGCATTGCCGATGCTAAGCGAGGCGATATAGGCAATACCAGTAGAATGTATGCTAAAGCGTTCTTTGAAACGCTCTCCTTTGACGCTGTGACTGTAGCCCCTTACATGGGCATAGATAGTGTTGAACCATTTCTTGAGTTTAGTAATAAGTACACCATTGTTTTGGGTTTAACGTCAAACAAAGGGTCACAAAATTTTCAAACTAACCCGATTTACGAACCACACCTCTATATGACTGTACTTAAAACTATCAAAAGCTGGGGAAGTGTTGACAACCTTATGTTTGTTGTTGGTGCTACTAAGGCCGATTCTTTGAAAGAAATTCGCAAGATTATTCCCAATCATTTTCTCTTAATCCCCGGTGTGGGAGCTCAGGGAGGAAACGCTACCGAAGTGTGTGTGAATGGAAAAAATTCTAATGGCGGATTGCTAATAAATTCATCTCGTGGAATCATTTATGCATCAAGTGATAAAAATTTTGCTAAGGATGCTAGACAAAAAGCAAAAGAATTGGCGTTAGAAACTAAACCATACACAAAACATTTATGAACTTTAGGTTCAATGAAAACCAATTGCTAAAACAAAAAATGTTTAAATTGCAACGGGGAATGTTTCTGTCTCAAAAAAATGAAGTTAGTTAAAAATATTGAGCGTTATGCATTTGGGATCTGTTCTGTTCTAGGAGAAAAGTTTGGAATCCGGGCCAGCACTATACGGCTATATTTTATTTATGTTTCCTTTTTTACGTTTGGAAGCCCTGTTGTTTTATATCTAGCCATTGCATTTTGGTTAAACATCAAACACTATATGGTGGCACGCAAACATACGCTTTGGGACTTATAGTTTAAAAAGTGTACTATTTCTTAAGCACTAAAAGGTTTTAGCGTTAATAAACGTTAAGCACTTGCTGTCTAAATTTGAACTATGCAACAACAAATAGCCTTATTTAGAACGACCAAAGGATTCCAACAAAATCATAAAACAACAGCACTTAAATGTGCTAATTGCAAACAGGATTTCTTAGCAAATAGAAAAACAGCTAAATTTTGTAGCAGTTCTTGCAGGTCTCAGTTTTGGATGACTAAAAACCAAAAAAAGGTTATAACGATTGCTGTTCCTATTGATATTGACGACGCATACTTAGAAAAAATCAAAGGAATGTTAGAAAACTACAAAGCGAGTCCGGATAGCGAGCGTCCTTCTCCTTTGAGGTCACACCACGAAGAGGTGTTTTCCTCTGAAAAAGAATTAAGAGAGTTTATGGCTCAAGCAGGTTTTTCAGACTATAAAGTTCCAAAACATGACATGGGCATCTATTATGATGAGGGTTTAACCATCAAAAAGAATGAAGATTCTTTTGAGGTAAGAATATCTGCTTAAACTTTATTCAAAAACCAAATCAACATCACCAGTCAGCGGGTGGGCTTGACAGGTTAACACAAAGCCTTCTTCAATTTCTGAGTCACTCAGGCCTTCTCTCTCGTCCATGCTGGCTTTGCCCGACCTCAACCTAGCCCTACAAGTTGTGCAAACACCAACAGTGCAACTGTATGGCGGATCCATTCCAGCATCTTGAGCTGCCTCTAATATGGTCTGATCGGCTTTTACTATAACTTCTTTCTTTTGACCAAAAACCTCAACTTGTATTGTTCTCTCCGAAACTTCCTGACTTTCGGTAAGAGGCTCTTCTTCGGTGGTTTGATTCTTTGGTGTAGCTGTGAAGTACTCTGTGTGAATATTGTCGTCTCTTACGCCAATTGACTTTAAGCCTTCAACAACGATATCCATCATTGGCCGAGGACCACAAGAATAGTAGTGGGCTGTTGGGTAGTTTAAGCCCAGTTCTTTACGTGTTATCTCAGATACTGATTCTTGAGTTAGGTAGCTAGACATTCCCGACCAATCCCTTATGGGATTATCTAAAGAATAAATAACTGAGAATCGCCCACTATGGGTTTTTTCTAATAAATCTAATTCTTTGTTAAAGATGATGTTATCCTCGTCACGATTCGCATAAATCAACAAACATTTGCAATCTGGCAGATTAGCTAATGCCGTTTTGATAAGGCTTAACAAAGGGGTTATGCCGCTTCCTCCTCCCCAAAGAACAATGTTTTTTGCTTTTTGAGCACCTTCGTCTAACACAAAAGAACCCATTGGTGGCATTACTTCAAGTTTGTCCCCAACATTAACTTCATTATTCAAGTAGTTGCTCATTCTGCCCCCGTCCACTTTTTTGATTGCTATGGTAATTTTTTCACCCGTAATGGGTGACGAACACATCGAATAGGATCTTCTAATTTCCTCGTTATTAACCACAGCACTTACAGTAAGGTACTGCCCCGCATCATAAGAAAATAATGGTGCCATTAACGGAGGAACATCAAGAGTTATGCTAACAGCGTGCTCTGTCTGTTTTGTTATCTGAATTATGGGTATTGAATAAAAACCAGTAGGCATAATTTATTTTTTTAATAGTCCTTCTAATATTTCTACTGCATTAGTGGCAGCACCTTTACGAAGGTTGTCAGCAACAACCCACATGTTTAACGCTTTTGGTTGAGACTCATCTCTTCTGAGTCGTCCTACCATAACTTCATCCTTGTCTTTGGCAAAAAGTGGCATGGGATATTGATTTTTCTCTTGATTATCTATCAGAACTAAGCCCTCTGTTTCGTTTAGAATTCTTCTAACGTCACTCATCTCAAAATCGTTTTCAAACTCCACATTTATCGATTCAGAATGACCGCCCACTACAGGAACTCTTACCGCTGTTGCAGTAATTTGTATTTGAGGATCATTTAATATTTTGCGGGTCTCATGTACAAGCTTCATTTCTTCTTTAGTGTAACCGTTACTTAAAAAAACATCGCAATGGGGTATACAGTTTTGATCAATGGGATAAAAATATGCCATGTTAGACGAAACACCTTTGATTCGTTCGTCCTGCATTTGTTGAACTGCAGCCTTACCTGTTCCACTTACCGATTGATAGGTAGAAATCACCAATCTTTTTATTTTGTATGTTTTATGTAAACCCGAAAGAGCCAAAACCATCTGAATGGTCGAGCAATTAGGGTTAGCTATTATTTTGTTTTCTCCTACGGAGTTTTGATTAATCTGCGGAACAACTAATGGACAGTTTTTATCCATTCTCCAAGCTGAAGAATTGTCGATGACTACGGTGTTTTTTTGAGAAAATTTTGGTGCCCATTCTTTCGATATTTGTCCGCCAGCTGAAAAAAGTGCATAGTCTAAATCTAGCTTTATAGCATCTTCAAGTGTTATAAGCGAATACTCGTTTCCTTTGAAGTTTATAATTTTTCCTCTGCTGGAAGCACTAGCTACAAGGTGAAGTTCATCAAAGTCTATATTTCTTTCGTTGATCACTTCAAGCATGGTTCGGCCTACCATACCCGTTGCTCCCACAATAGCTAGTTTCATACGGTTTGAGTAAGGGTGTTTAAGTTTAGTGTTCGATTAGACAGCTTTGCTTGTTCTCTAATTTTTTTTGTGAGCTCCTTCATCGAATTTAAGTACATGCTCTGAAATCCGTCAGATAAGGCCTCCTCTGGTTCATTATGAACCTCAATCATAAGGCCATCAGCACCTGCAGCAATTGAAGCTAGGGAAAGAGGGGTGACTAGACTTCGCTTCCCCGTTCCTTGACTTGGATCAGCTATCACAGGCAAATGACTTAATTCTTTTACTAAGGGGATAGCAGCAACATCCATTGTGTTTCTGAGAGAAGTGTCAAATGTTCGAATTCCTCGCTCGCAAAGTATAACATTTTCATTTCCTCCCAACAATATATATTCTGCCGCTAACAACCACTCATTAACCGTACTTGACATTCCTCTTTTTAGTAAAATTGGTTTGTCTGTTTTTCCGAGTTCTTTTAAAAACTGGTAGTTCTTAGCATTTCTTGAGCCTACTTGGAAGATGTCAGCGTAGGAATATGCTTCTTCAATTAACGTTGTGTCTAAAACTTCCGTAACTATTTTTAAATCGTACTTTTTCGAGGCTTCTTTTAAAAGCTTTAAGCCCTCCTTTTTTAAACCTTGGAATGCATATGGAGAGGTTCTTGGTTTGTAAGCACCCCCTCTCATAAATTTAATTCCTAAATCTGAAATTCCCTTGGCAATTTCGTCGAGTTGTCTTTCTGACTCCACAGCACAAGGCCCAGCAATCAGGCACAATTCTTCTTTACCAACAAACTCGTCTCCTATTTTGACAATAGTTTTATGGTTGCTGTGTTGTTTGGAAGCAAGTTTTATATCAAACATGACTAAATCTTAAACGAATAATAACTAATTCAGTTTTGTATATTTTATACTTAGTTTTACTGATCTGGACATCGTGTCAGAATTCACAATAACACGGTGCGGTGTAATTGGTTCGTCTGGAGGTACAGTCATGTAAAACCAGTAAAATTCATTCTTTCCTGTTGAACGATAAATTTGTTTTAGTTGTTGTAAATATCGGTTAAAGTTAAAAGAATAACTATTTGAAGATGAACTGTAAATAGCCTGCGAATAATTCACTGAATTTCCACCAACTAAAGTCTGCGATCTACTAAGTTTAAGTGTGTCTGGAGTTAAAAGCAAAAGCCTTGGTGCTTGTTCAAAATTTCCATTGAAACGTAACGATGTATCAATTGAAACCTCTAGTTTAGCCTCGTTAATCACAATATCTTCATCCATCTCTATTATAGAATCTAGTTGTGGGGCTTCTATTCTAACCTTGGTTCCGCCCAACGACTGAACATATGTAATATTGTAATGACCTGTACCCGTCTTCTGCTCTTCTATAGCCGGGGTGTGTGATGTCTCAAAGAAGTTAACCCGTTTTGATCCTAGGCCTAACGGAATTGATAATTCAAGAGAGTCGGAATAAAAAAGGCTTAAACTTGATCGAGTGTTTGTAGCCTCCACGGCAACTATTGCACCGTCTCCAGACATAATGTTTCTAGGAATTAAAACCAACCCCTTCATGACCTTAATAAATTCTTCATTAGAACTAAAAACAAGCTCATTATAATCTAAAATTTCTTGACCAAAGACATCATCTAAATTAACGGCCATTCTCGGTGACAAGGTAACAATCTCACCATCAATTTCTCTTTTTACGCTGTCTAGATTAAACCTTCCCGTGTACTCCCCAACCTTAACCCCTGTTTTTGGCACATAGTTACTGGAATAGTCCCCGTCTGTTAAATCTTCATCTAAACGATAAACATCAATGGTTATCTGGCTTTGAAGATCCCCATAACGTAGCTCATAATTAGTAATTCTAGCTCCCTCATCAACGGCTTGATAAAGGTCAAAGACTAGATTGAGCTGAGTAGAGTCTATCGTATTACCAGCTAAATTAATGCCTGTTTCGGTTAGTTGTGGTTGAACAACCAGGCTTGCCTTGCTTTCTCCAAAAACCGGGTCATTTATTATTCCAAGCAAGCTAGAACTTAAACCGTTAACTGCAAAAGTGTCATCCGAAACAGTTCGAAAAGAAAGGTTTCGATACTCTACATTAATTGCGTTTGCTAAAGACTCTTCACCAATCAAATCCAACCCAATATTTGTTGATTCTTTTTTACAAGAAAAAACTATTAACAAAAGAAAGAGGGGTAAACACCCCTTGGTTTTCATATTTTTAAAGAAATTCTTCACGGAAATGTTACTCTTCTGCCAACAGGGAGTTGTAAAAATCAAGATAATTATCTGCTATTTGATCGTTTGAGTGATTTAAAATTGGTTTCTCGCACGAATCTAATTTTTGATTCACTTCGTCATCCACAGAATCACATTTAACCACAGCGTCTGCGTGCATAATTCCCCCGATGTGCATACTTGAGCAGTCTGCTTTTGAAAAAGGCTCTAGTTTGTCGTCTTCGATATAATTTAAGCTTGCTTTCCTCATAAAGTCCTCCCCAAGGTCTTCCTTAAAGTCGTTTTCATAAACTGAATAGATAACTTTAGAATTAGAAAAAACGGGCTCATCTTTGTATAGGGTTTTTAAATAAAGCGGAATCAAGCTGGTCATCCAACCTTGACAGTGAATGATGTCTGGATACCACCCTAATTTTTTAACGGTTTCTAACGCTCCCTTACAAAAGAAGATTGTGCGTTCGTCGTTGTCGGAGAAAAACTCTTCGTTTTCATCGTTGTAAACAAATTTTCTTTGAAAAAAGTCTTCATTGTCCAAAAAATACACTTGCATTTTTGTATTTGGAATAGAGGCAACTTTTATGGTAAGCGGGTTGTCATTGTCATCAATGGTAATGTTCATGCCTGACAACCTCACAACTTCATGCAGCCTGTTTCTTCGTTCGTTAATAACACCAAAACGAGGTACTAATATTCTAACCTCGTTGTCTTTTTCTTGTATTTTTTGTGGAAGATATCGAGCAATTTCTGCTAACGGGGTGTCTCCATCTAAGAAAGGTCTCATTTCTGAAGAAATGAATAGTATTTTTTTTCTTTCCTGTGTGTTATCCATAAAATGATTTATTTTTTTACAATTGCAAAGATACGGTGACGTTACGTTAATTTTATAACCCGGAACTATTGTATATTTAGTATTTTTTTTGTATATAGATGCATATAATTAAACGCTTTGTTGACCTTAAAAGGTACCTTAAGGTTAGGAAAAAAAGAAGTCCCAGTCAAATTATTGGCTTTGTGCCAACGATGGGTGCACTTCACGAGGGACACCTATCGTTAATTAAGGAGAGCTGTGGCGGCTGTGACATAAGTATCTGTAGCATATTTGTAAACCCAACTCAATTTGGTGAATCAAACGACTTAAAAAAATACCCCAAACCCATTGAAAAAGACATCGAACTGTTAATTAATAATGGGTGTGACGTTTTGTTTTTACCGTCTGTTGAAGAGGTTTATCCGGCAACCTACACACATCGAAACTTTGATCTAGGAGGAATTGATTTGGTTTTTGAAGGCAAAAGTAGGGTTGGTCACTTTCAAGGAGTATGCAATGTAATTTATCGTTTCTTTGATCAGATAAAACCCCATAAGGCTTATTTTGGTCAGAAGGATTTTCAACAAACGGTTGTTGTTAAAAAACTAGTTAACATTACTTCACTAAATACAAAAATTTGTGTTGTTCCCATAAAGCGTGAACTAGGCGGTTTGGCAATGAGTTCTCGTAATATTCGACTATCAGACAACGGAAGAAAAAAAGCTTCTTTTATCAATGAATCTTTGAAATTAATTAAAAACAGCTTTCGTGAAATTGGTCTCAGCAATAGTGTTGATTTAGCTAAAAAACATATTCTTAAGAATGAAAACGCAAAACTAGACTATCTGGTTGTTGCCGAAAAAGACACTTTAAAGGGTGTTAAAACATACGAAAACAAAAAATTAGTTATCCTAATTGCTGTAAACTATGAGGGTGTTCGTCTTCTTGACAATATAATTCTTGATTAAAATAGGTTTGTTAGGTATTTTTATTGTGCTTATCTTTGCATTCAATTATCGCGGGATGGAGCAGTGGTAGCTCGTCGGGCTCATAACCC
>CESF01139280.1_pt1 | contig 39276 bp, 39 predicted proteins | sample 356331 | NCBI WGS metagenome assembly CESF01 (sample SAMEA2621779, study PRJEB7988) | marine metagenome | biome: marine biome (ENVO:00000447); feature: surface water layer (ENVO:00002042); material: "saline water (ENVO:00002010), including plankton (ENVO:xxxxxxxx)" | depth 5 m
ATGACTCATGTCATAGGACTCGGTACAGCTTGCGCAATTCATATTCTAGAGAAGCCTTAAAAGTTTTGTTAATTGGAGTTACTGGAGATACTCATAATAATTTAAAAAATATCTCTGAAATTTGTAAAATTTTCAATGAAGTAAATCCATCTTTTGTAATTCATACAGGAGACATTACTCTGCCAAAAGCATTGAAAGAATTTTCAAATTTAACAATGCCTTTAATTGGCGTTTTCGGAAATAACGATCAGGAAGAAAAAAAAGAATTATTTATTGAATCTAAAAAATATGGTTTTAAGTTTTATGATGAACCATATTTTTTTGAAAAAGACGGAATCAAAATAACAATTTTGCATCACCCAGAACTTATTAATGAACAAATGACAAAAGAAATGGATTATGTTTTTCATGGTCACACGCATAGATATAGATCAGAAACAGTCGATAATGCATTAATATTTAATCCAGGAGAGTGTGCTGGTTTTTTAAAAGGAAAAAATAATATAGGGTTTATTGATACGCAAAAAAAAGAGTCTCAAATTATTTCTTTTTAAAAATTTTTTTATTATTCAAATAAATAATCAATGAAATTACTTCTAAAAGACAAATAAAACTAATTAAAGGCCTAAAAAGTCTTTCGAAACCATTAGATTCTAAGATAGATGATTCCAAAAAAATAATTGATAAAATTGGAGCTAGATTATTACTTCCTGGTTCAATGAACCAAAAAGATCCAAAGACACCCAAAAGTATAGGGGTTAAAAAATATCTTATAAATTTATTGTTAATAAAATTAATAAACAAGTAAATTAGAAAAAATAAAAGAAAATAATAAAAAAATAAAAACATACTTAATTTTTCAAGTGCTCAATAAGATCCTCAGCATAAATATTTTTTTTTAGGAAATCTGAAATTTTATTTTGATCAATTTCTTGAGAATTAAATAAAAGGGCAAGCTTTTTTAAATCTTTATTTTTAAAAATATACGAAGTGGGAATATTTAGTTTTTTTGCATATTTCTCTCTCCATAAGAAAATACTTTTTTCTATTTTAGAGGGCTTTCTTAATTTCTTTAGCCTTGATACATGCAAATCTTGACTCCCTAAACGAGATTCTCTTCTAGATTCATCAATGCTTTTATTGTAAAGATTATATTTTTTTAATGTTTTTAATTGTTTCTTATAAATCTCAAGCAAGAAATTTACATCGTCTGCTGCATAGCTTAACTGCTCATTGCTAAATGGTCTTTTGAGCCAGTTAGAATTAGTTTCAGTTTTTTTCAAATTTATATAAAAATATTTTTTAACTAAACCTGCATAATTTTGTATATCTCCTCCTGAAATATTTTTTTCAGCAATTTGAATATCAAATATGTTGTCTATCTTTATATTCAGATTTGTAAATAGAACAGTGGTATCACTTCTAGATGAATGAAAGATAATTAATTTTTTTTTATCTTCAAGAATTTCTTTAAGGTAATTCGCTGTTTCGCACTTCAAGCAATCTATTAGCAAGATTTTTTTTTGAGTTGCTATTTGCAAAAGAGATAACTTAGGTAAGTATGTATTTCTCCAATCAAATTCTGTATCTATTCCTAGAATTTTTTCTTCTTCAATTGAATCAATTAAAAATTCTTTATCCTTGTATGGGTCCACTAAATAAATTTCTTTTTTATTAAAATTATAATTAGAGAAAATTGTCTTTAAAATTTTTAGCAATTTTTAAGTAAGTTGATTTATTTTTTTTTGGTTGTAAGTAATGAAAGTTATGTTGTCTTGAAAATCAAGGATAGTTTTAGAATGGAAGCTTTTTTTATTAATTAAACTATCCAACGCTTTTTTTTTATCATTTCCTAGAGATGCAATAATTATTTTGGATGACTTAACTAACCATTCTAATTGAAAACTAATTCTTGTGGGCGGTGGTTTAGACGCTGCCTTAGTTATACATAATTTTGAGCCTATACTTATTGAATTTGAAAAATGTCCAGCCAAATGACCATCTTCGCCAAGACTTAAATATACAAGATCAAATCTAAATGGTAATTTTAAATCTCTATTTGACTTAATTTTTTTATCAAGTTTGAGGTTATCTTGAAAAAAAGAGAAATCAAAAAAAGAACTATTATTAAAATTCTTAAGTTTTAATAAAGATTCAGTTAAGTGATAAGAATTTCTTTCCATTAAATTATTTGTAATTCTTTCGTCTGTTAAAGAAAAATTAATATTTTTAAAATCTAATTTTAAAAAAGCTTGATATTCAATTAATGATTTTCCAAATTTACCGCCAGGTATTGCAATATTTAATTTATTTTTATGGTAAAGATTTTTTTGAGTTTCGGTAAAGGCAGCCTTAACTCCTTCCTGATAATTTTGAACTTCTATAATCTTCATAATTATGCTCTAAAAAGTTATTGTTCCTTAATAAAAATTTATTTCAAAAGTTTATTTAAAAATTTATTTAAATCTTTATCTTTTTTTGAAAATTCTATGTTTGCAGCTAAAAAGCCAAATTTGTTTCCGCAATCAAAAATTTTTCCTTCTAGTTTGAAGCCATTAAGAAGTTTTTCTTTTTTAGCAAAAGAATCTATTGCATCGGAAAGTTGAATCTCACCAGATTTATCGGCTTTTACATTTGAGAGATATTTAAAAATTTTATTTTCAAAAATATATCTTCCGGCGGCATACAAATTTGAAGGGGCATTAGAAGGATCTGGTTTTTCTATAATACCTCTAACTTGATAATCAGAATTTTTTTTTGAATCTAATTCAACAATGCCATAGTTATTTAAATATTTTTTTGTTGTTTTTCCCAAAAGAATCGATGAATTTTTAGTTTTTAGAAAATCTGATCTCATTTTAGCCAAATTATTATTTTTATTTGCACCACTAATAACCATATCAGGCAAAATAATTGCAAATGGCTCTTTTCCAACTATTTTTTTTGAACATAAGATAGCATGCCCTAGTCCTCTTGCCTCTCCTTGACGGACACTCTGTATATTAACCTTTAAATTAGATATAAAGTTTACCTCTTTTAAAAGCTTTCTTTCCGTCCTTTTTTTTAGAGCACTTTCTAATTCAAAACTCTCATCAAAATGATTCTCAATTGAATATTTGCTTGAGTGCGTCACTAATATAATTTCTGAAAATCCTGCCTCCAAAGCTTCCTCAACAATATATTGAATTATCGGTTTATTGACTATTGGTAACATTTCTTTTGGAATTGTTTTGGTAACAGGCAACATTCTAGTGCCCAAACCCGCAACTGGGATTACAACTTTGCTTACCATTTATTATGTTTGCTTAAGAAGCCTTTCTTCATTTTTAAATATAAAAAAAATTTGCTAAAAATATTTTGGTTTATTTTATATTCTATTTTATATAAAAATTAATTGTTGATTCTATACCTTCACTAAGAGAAACTTTTTGTTCCCATTTAAGAATTTTTTTTGCTTTTCTTGTATCTGCATATAACTTTAAATTTTCATTATTTCTTAAAGGTATTTTCCCAAAATTTGGAAGTCCTCCTCCTATTTTTTTTTGTATGCGAAATATTAAGTCTTTAATCTTTACTGGTTTACCTGAACCAAGGTTGATAATTTCTCCTTTCGCTTCTTTATTATTAAGTGATAAAAATATACCTTCTACAATATCAGAAACATAACAGAAATCCCTAAGTTGAATCCCCGATGATGTAGGAAATTTTTTATTTTGGCTGCAGCCTATTATTAACTGAGGGATTAATCTATCTTTCTTTTGTTCCGGACCATAGACTAGAAATAATCTTAGTATTGTTACTGGAAATGCTTCATATTTATATAGAAATAATAATAAATTTTCAGAAAATATTTTACTTAACGAATAAGGCGAAATTGGATCTGGAGCCATATTTTCTTTCTGAGGAGCTTTATTATTCCCGTACTGGTCGCTGCTTCCAATTTGGATAAAATGCTTAAGATATTTAATATCTAAAAAAGAAATAATATTTTTTAAACCTAAAAGATGAACGTCAAATGTTTCTTTACCATTTTCAGAAAAACTTGAATGATCTATGTAGCCACTTAAGTTAACAACGTACTCAAATTTATTTTTTGATAAGTTCTGCTTAATTTCTTTTAAATTTCTTAAATCTGCAGAAAAATACTTAACCTCTTTTAATTTTTTAGATTTTTTGATCTCATGCAATGAAAGAACATAAGTATTAAAATTCTTTTTCACGCATGCTTTAGCAAAATGTTTGCCAATAAAGCCTGATCCACCGAGAATTAAAATACTTTCTTTCATTTTTTACCATAGATGTTTTCCAGAAGCCCACAAATCTTCTAAATAATCTTTATCTCTTTTTGTATCAAGACACTGCCAAAAGCCTTCGTGTTTAAATGCCATTAATTCTCCCATTTTAGATACTCTTTCTAAAGGTTCTTTTTCAAGAATGGTTGAATCATCCTCTATAAATTCAAAGAATTCGGGCTCTATTACAAAATAGCCGCCATTTATCCAGCCTTGCGCTATTTGAGGCTTCTCTTTGAAAGAAACCACTCTCTCATTTTTTAAGTCTAATTCTCCAAATCTCGCTACAGGATGAACTGCCGTTACAGTTACCATTTTTCCGTGATTTTTATGGAAAGAAATAAGCGCATCTATATCAATATCAGCTAAACCATCTCCATAAGTTAAAAGGAATGTCTCATTTCCTATGAATTCTTTCATTCTTTTTATTCTTCCTCCAGTAAAAGTATTTAATCCAGTATTAACCAGAGTAACGTCCCAATCTAAGTTTTTTTGATTTTTAATGCTTAATTCTCCAGATTTTAAGTTAACTGAAAAATCAGAATTTATTTCTCTATAATTTAAAAAAAAATCTTTAATGACATCAGATTTATAACCAAGAGCTAAATAAAAATCTTTTTGATCAAATTTTGAATATATATTCATTATATGAACTAAGATTGGTATATTTCCTATCCTAACCATAGGCTTTGGAATTACTTCGGTATATTCTGATAATCTTGTGCCAAAACCTCCCGAAAGAATTACTACTTTCATTATTTTTTACTCCAATTAAAATTTAACTCTTCTATATTTTTGTTTTCAGCTTCAGTTGATTCGTGGAGAATATCAGCTATATTCAAGATAATAGAATCCTTTTTAGCAATACCTTTAAATCCAAACCAAATCATTGGCGGAATGGTAAGTCTTTGATAATTTGAAGGAGACAATATTACTTCTTGAAATATTTTATTTTTTAAAGAACGATCGTCATAAATTACAAATTTTACTTTCCCAACAGGCACCACAAGGTTCATCGTCATTCTTTTATGTTTCTTCCAAGCTTTAATTTCATTATGTCTAATCTCAGAAAAATAGGCCTCACCAAATTCTGTATATCCTTGTGAATTCTTTTTTATTCCATGAAAAACTCTTCCGCCTTTAGCATCTATTATTTTTAGAGGAGTCAATAAAACTTTATCCATTCAATATTCTTCGCTTGTTTAAAAATCATACTAACATTTGAAAATCTTTTATAACCAGAACTTTTTTTTCTTTTCTTTCAATAGAATTAATTATTTTTCTAAAATCGTTTCCTATACCTATAAAATTACATTTTGTTTCAAAAGATGCTTCTAGGTCAGCCAAAGCATCTCCGAAAAAAAGTGTTTGCTTTGGAGAAATATTAAAATCATTAAAAATTGTTTTTAGATTTTCTACTTTTGAACTTTCTGAGCCATAAATAGAATTAAAAAAATTATCTATTTTTCTTTTAGAGGTTATTTTTTTTAAGTCATAGAAAGGTGTTGCTGAATTTATAAAACAGAATTTATTATCGAATTTACATTTTTCAAGAAATTTTCTTGAACCTTTTATTTCTGGAGATTCTATTATTTTCTTGGTTACTAAGTCAGAAAAAATATTTGATAAGACGTCTATTTCATTTTTATTTAACGTAATATTTAAAAAATTTTTATGATAATGGTAGAATTTTTCTTTTCTAGACATGCCGCCATTAGCTATGTGATGCTCTTTTACTTTATCTGATACATGTATTCCGAAATTTTTATACATAGCTTCAAAGGCTGATGTTTTAATCGAAACAGAATCAACTAATACTCCGTCAAAATCAAATACTAATGCTGAGCATTTTTTTATTAGCTCTAGAGATTTATTTATACTTATTTTATGCATAATAATTTATCTATTAAAGAAGCTTCTTTTGTGCTGAATTGCATAACTGGTAACTTATTAACTTGATGGCCCCATATATTTTTTTGATTTCTAATAATTGTTGTTAGATTATGAAGGGGCTTATTCCAAAATATTTTATCTAATGATTTAGATTCTTTCATCTTCCTAAACATTAAATTTATATGCTTTTGAACTTCTTCATTAAAATGCTTCTTCTTTAAAAAAAAATATAATTGCTCCATAATTAAATTAACACCGTCAAAACCGACAGGAATATTAGTTTTAGAAAAATGCTCCCAGTCAATAATGAAAATATCTTGGCCTACAAATATTAAATTATCCATAGAAAAATCTCCATGAATAACCAAGTCAGAAGAATTTAAATTCCCCCAGATTTCAGAGTACTTATCTATAGCTATCTCTATAAATTCTTTATTTTTCCAATAGCCATTTTTAAAACTTATTTTATCTCCGTTGATAAATTTAGATTCAATAGAGTAATAAGTTGGAGTATCGATTACTCTATTAATTAAATTGTAATTAATTTTATTTGAATACCATTCGAGTCCATTGGCTTCTATTTTTAATTTTTTTATAGTTTTAAAATCAATAGAGGATTTCTTTACGTATTTAAGATTTTTTTTTTGATCATTCAATAAAGTCAAATAAATTTTATTATTATTTGAATTTACACGTATTAAACTTTTCAGCATTTAATAATAATTAGTTTATCTGAAAAAAATTTTCTTAAAAATATATTCTTTATAAAAATCCATTCTAAAATTAAAAAAATAATTAAAAGAGGATTAGAGTCACTAAAAGACCAATACCTTTCTAAACTTTCATTACTTCTTTCAGGAACGATGAATTTAATTCTTTTGAGAGATGGAATAATAAAATAAATATCGAAATCATTTTTTTCATATTTTTTAAATTTAAAAAAATTTCTAACTAAATTCTTTTTTGACGCTAGGATTATTTTATATTTGAAATGAAGAGAAGAAATTTCTTTTATTTTCTCGAGATCTTCAATGTTTATTAAAAGAAATTCAAAATTTTTATTTGTTTTTTCTGAAATAAAATATATCTTTTTATTATCTATTAAATTATTGATTCTATTTGCCTTTTTAAAATATTTTTCAAAGACCCATACATTGGCGCCTCTTTTTAAAAGACCGTTCAAATGACTCTCTTCTGTGGAACAGCAAAGAATATTTTTTTCATTCAAATCAAAAAATTCAAGGAAGGCATCATTTAAATTATTAATCATTTTTTTAAATTTAAAATTATAGAATCAAAAATATTATCAGCTGATTTATTTTTTGAAGAAACTAAAAATGATCCTGCCCAAATGACAATCCATTTTATATTAAGTCCAGCAAAAAAGATCCAGCTTAAACTTGGGCCGCCTAAATTTTCAATTAGTATTAATAATAATACAAAATCTATAGTTCTTGATCTGTCATCCAAAAAATTTGAAAAAAAGTAAAAAATTTTAGGATATTCTTTTTTTACATTTTCAGTTCTTTCGATTAGATCTTTATTTGCTTCTCCTCTGAAATTGGAGAGCTCCTCTAATATGTATTGACTAGAAAATTTTGTAAGCAAAGTACCATAACAAAAAGGATAAATAAAAAGAGTAGCTAAGAAAATTATATTTTCATCATGGAAAAAAAATTCGTAAAAACCTATTCCAATAAAAAAGGTCAAAGAATGAATTACTGCTCCATATAAGTCTAATATATGACCTGTTAAAGATTCTTTTTTCTTTAATCTAGCATAACTTCCGTCAGCCCAATCTAATATCCCTTTTGAAAATATTAAAAAAATTGCAATTGAAAGAGCCCAGAGTTGAGGGATTGAAAGAAATATCGCTCCTATAAAACCAAAAATTATATAAGTTTTAGTTATTAAATTAGGATTAAAATTTTTGTTTTGTATGAAATAGAGTATTAAGGAAGAAAAAAAAATGTAATATCTTGCCTTCAAATAAGAGTATGGATTTTTTTTAAAGTCTTTGATGTAAAGACTTCTGGAAGAATTATATTCAATTTGTTGACGGTATAAACCAGCAATACTTTCCATTACTTTCAAATAAAATTTAGTAATCTATGTCATGTTCAGAAGCAACAATTATCAATTCGCTGATCTTATCTATTTTGGATAATGCCAAACTCATTTCACTAGGAGATTTTTCTTTTTTCATAACTATATCAAAAGTCATCTTATAAGATTTAGAATCTCCAGAAGGCTCGATATTTAGAACGTTTGCTTTATTGGTAAACTCTTTAAAAATTTGAAGGTATGGAGCTGACTCAGACTGATCATCTGTAGACAATCTAAACCTGAGTATAAATTCACTGGTGTATATAGAGCCATAATTAGTAATATGAAGAATATAAGCTACTCCAGCAATTATAAATGAGCCAGTCAAAGCAAGGAAATAACTAGATGTTCCTGATGCCATTCCTGCAGCTAGTGCTAAGAAGATATATGCAGTATCTTTTGTGTCTTTGACAACTGTTCTAAATCTTATTATTGATAAAGCTCCAACTAAAGCAAAAGCTCTAGCGATGTTATTACCTATAACCATCATAACCATCGCTACTATAATGGTTACAAAAACTATCGTCAGCATGAAAGATTGAGAATAGCTAACCCCTTTGTGAGTAAGTTTATAAATATAACTTATGAACAAACCCAGAAAAATTGAAAGAGATAGGTTAATTAAAATATCAAATTGAGAGTAAACGTAGGAAAGTCCTGCATAATTTAACAATTCTTGACTAGTGTCCATTTTTTTTCCTTTTTATGATAAATCAATCGCAATTTTACTGGTCTTCATTCCTAAAACAAATTTTGAAACTGAAACCCTTTCCAAATTATAAACCATTATGATCTTATGAAACCATGCGGGTACTTTTCTATGAAATTTAACTTCTAAAATAGTATATCCGGGTAGGCATTTTTTAAAATTTTCATTATCAGCTTTTTCAGGAAAAAGATTTTTTGATGGTCTTGACATGATATGACTATCGAATGTAATTCTAAAATTCATATCATAATCACTAACATATGGCCTCCTTATATAGTCAACTAAAACAACGGGAGATATATTTCTTTTTACTTTATCTGTTATGAATTCATTAATTATCTTTTTATCTCCATAATTATTGATTAAATATTCAAAGTCGTCTGCTAAATAAAACTTATCAATATCGTTTTTGTCTATGTTTGTTCTTAATTTGTAAACCCTATTAACGTTCCTTCCTTTTTGTTCAATAAATACTGGAGACTTTTCAAAAGTTTTGTCATATGTTCTGAGTCTAAATTTCTTTCTTTTTTTAATTCCATCAATTTTTTCATAAAAGTTAGATGAGCTTGGACTGTCATAATACAAAGATCTTACAAAATACGAATCAGAAAGATCTGTATGGACAAATCCATCAAACTTCATAAATTCCTTTACTTGTTTTTCAATTTTATTTTTAATCTCTTCATTAAGAATATATTTAAATTCAAATCTAGAAAATTCTTGGGTTGATTTTCCAACTTCATCTTTCATTTTTATTTTCTAATATAGTTATCAACTAATTTGACTTTCTTAGTTTTTAAATGAGAAAAAGGCTTGTTAAAAACACTGTTAGAAATAGTTATTTTTGATTTATTTTTGGCAGATATAAGATTTTTATTACCTTTGAAAAAAGAGTCTTTAACTTCAATATCACCTCCAGAACCGTACCTCCAATTCTTTTGATAAGCATCAAGTTGAGCTTTGTTATTTAAAAATTTTGAATTGAAAACTTTAACATTTGTTCCATCTTTCGATTGAATTGCTATTTGGGTATTATTTAAGGTCAGATTAAAAATTGAAACTAAAGAGCTTTCTCCTGCTGAAACACCTTTATCTCCTGCACGATCTATTTTTGTATTTAAAATTTTTACTTTTGAAGTCATTGAATCTATAGCATCATTTCCAGAATTTATAAAAATACAATTTTCAATTTTCATGTCTGAAATATCTATGTCTATAAGGTCTGATCTTCCATCAAAAATTATGGAATCAGCTAATCTAATATTTGAGGAATATAAAATGTGAATCAAATCATCATAATAAAAATTTTTAGAAAAACTTAAATTTGAAAGTTCAATATTTTCTGAGGAATATATATTAAACATTCCTGTAAATTCAAAGCCATCATAGTTACCTCCACTGCCTCCTGAAAAATTATTAAATTTAAAAATAGAACCTTTAGTTTTATCGCCTATTAATGAAATAACTCCCCAAGGATCTTCTTCTTTTTTTATAAAGTTAATTCTTTCTTTTTCTGAGCCTATAGAAATAACATTGTCTTTAAAAATTATAGAAGCATTTGCAGAAAGATAGATATTTGTTCCCGGAGAAATTTTTAAAGGCTTATCAACTACTAAGAGATTATCTATAAATATATCGCCTTGCCAAATTTTTTGTTTTTTTTCTTCTTTTAGTTTGTAAGGGAGATTGTTTACAGAGTTTGAAGAACCTATTAAGTCATAATTTTTATTTAAAATATAAAAAGTATCTTCTCCTAAATTTTTATACATTATTTTCTGAATTTTAATATTTTTAGAAGTTTTAAATGTAAAATTTGTGGGCTGAATTTTAAAACCATCACTCGCCATAAAAGTCGTAACTCTTGAATTATTTTTTGGAACTTTGAGTCTATTTGAATTAAGAATTAGATCAAAAATATAACAATTGTTCTTTTTCAAAATTGATACAAAATATTTTTGATTATTTTCAAGAACTAAATCTTTTTCAAATCTCTCATTTACATCTAAGCAAATTTTAATTTGATCTACAGGTTTATAAGAATTGATTATCAATTTAATATCTTTATTATCCATATTCCAGTACATCTTTTTTTTATCATTTAAACTGACTTCTAAGAAATTTTTAATAAAAAGAATTCTATCTTTTAGTTTTTTAAATTCTTCTTCTATTCCAGAGGAAAATAATATTTTTTTATCAAATCCATTAGTTAGAACAAACTGAGAATGTGAGGAGTCTTTGTGCCATGATGATTTAATTTTATTAAAAATTAAATCCGCTTCTTTTAATATTTCTTCATAAAGACCATTTTCGATATAGCTGTCTATAATTTTATATTTTAAATATAAAAATTTTGAATTATTTGTATAAACTTCCATTAAAGCATGAGCAGAATTATCAAGATTGACCTTTTCATTAACGGACAATTCTGATTTAGTATCATTAAATATTGTATCTAAGGCTATTGGAATTATCTCATTAATCCAAGGATCGCTTATTAAGTACATATTATTTTTTTCATAATTATGCCAAGATTGCATAATAGTTTCGTAAGCAGAAAAATTAGCCCATTTCTCAACATTAGCTAATTTTTCTAAAGATTTCATTTTTTCATTATTATTTACAGACTCTCGAATAAGGTTCAAAAAAATTTCTAAATCACTAAAATCTTCTGATTCTCTTGCATTAAAAGTAGCTCTTTTTTCCCATAAAAATGGATTATTAAACAAATCATTATCTTGATTCAAAGGTCTATCAGTCCTGGATGGAGTTCCTTTATATATATTTACTGGCATAAAATTATTTCTTCTTAAGAAATTTTCATCAATTCTTTCAAGCTCTAAATATAAACCTTCATATCTATCATTTATATATAGCTCTACAAATCTGTAATCTGGAGTTGGAATTCCAATTTTTTCTGCAATAAAATACCCTAAATAGGTATTTATTAACGATGAATCTCTTGGAAGTAAGTAATCAAATACTCTTGTACCATCTTTGAGATCACTTTTTTTTCTTTTTACTCTCCAAGATTTTTTTTTGTGTAGCCAATTGTCTGGGTTATCCCCTCTATGCCTTACCTGAATATCTTTCAATTTCCGATCATCTAAAACTAGCGCATTGACCCAATTCCTAGTTGAGTAAGGTAAATTTGAAGTTAAATAATTTTGATTTTTTTTAGAAATATATAAAAAAACTTTCTCAAGTTCAGTTTCTTTTTTGAAAGAAATTGATTTAAAGGAATTCTCAAAAAATTCTAATGTATCTAATTCTAATGAATTATATGAGCTTAGAGATTGGCCTTCTTCGATATAACCTGATTTCCATAGCTTAATTATGGTGGTAAAAGAAAGCATAAAAATTGCAAATAAAATGACTGTTATTATCAATCTAAGAATAAGTTTTTCTCCTTTAGATAAGATCATTATTCTTTTGTGCAGGCCGAAGAGTTATTAATAGGTAATTTTTTTATTGATAATTCAAATCCTATTTTATCTATAAAGTATTCATTTTCTTTTAAAATTTCAAAGTAAATGTTTTCTCCCATTTTATTTGTTGAAATAACTTTATTATCCAAGACAAATCCAGTTTCAGGATAAAGCTCAATACTATCTATATCATATGATTCAATAATCCTTCCTTGAGAAGATATTTCTATTTTATGAAAAGCAATCTCTATTCCTCCTCCGTTTGAAACTCTTAAAGACGGAGATGTTAAATAGGAAGAACCATCCAACAAGAATTCATAATTTACTTTTTCTCCTAATTGTAAGCCTTCATTAAGAGCAATTTTATTTACATTATTTATTTGGTATTCAAAAGCTAATCTTCTGTATCCAATACCAAGTAAGCTAGAGCCTTCATGATATTGATAATCACCCATTTGACTCTTCTCATATAAATCACACCATTTTCTTTTTAAAGAACCTTTATCTTCTCTTAAAATTATATTGGCCGTTTGAAAAATTCTAATATCTGAGGGTAATATTTTCAGGGCTTTTTCCAAATATTCTAAAGCTTTTGTTTTATCAGAATATTTATAAGATGCTGCCAGCATTAAATTTAAGTCAATATTATCTCCATTTAATAAATAGATTTTTTCTAGCAAGGGAATAAACTTTTCTTGCTCCTCTTTTAAAACAGCAAATTTAAAAGCCTTTCTAGTATTTTCTAACAATCCGGTGGACATCTTATTTTTTGACTTGCCATAGTAACTGGCTATTTTAAGTTGCCTTTCTAACCAAGGTAAAACCCTATCAAAGTCTCTAATTACTAACCCTGATTTCATGGCCTGTAAAGTTACAAATTGAGGAAATTGTATTATTCCATTAAAAAAAATATGCCTAATTTGCGGCTGTGATAAAAATATTAAAGCAATTAAAAAAAAAGAAAAAAATGTAATTATTAAAAATTTCTTCATAGTTGCTCTTCAAAAAGATTCTTTAAATGATCGGCCAATCTTAATGACAATGCAATAATCGTCAAAGTAGGATTAGCATTAGATGATGTCGGAAAAACTGCGCTGCTTGAGATAAATAGATTTTTTTGCTCAAAAACTTTAAGATCTTTATCTACGACTCCATTTTTTGAATCTACCCCCATTTTTAAAGTCCCTATATGGTGATTTATTGGATCTTGATTTTTTAAATAATCTTTAGAAATAAAATTATCTGATAACGTTAGTTCTCCGATACCTTTTTCAATTAATTCTTTTTTTAGTGAATCTAGGGCGCATGTAATGGTTCTTTCTTCTAATTCTGAAAGCCCACCTGCATCAATTATTAACTTATAAAATCCAAAAGAGTCTAACTCATCAGATAATGTTAATCTTCTTTTAGAAATTGGTTCCTGTTCAATTCCTACGCAAACTGACCATTCATCTGTCCATATTTTTTTTCCAAAAAATCTAAAAAATAAGTCTACTGAGGAAAAAATTAAATTTGTAGCAAATTTTGAATATATTAAATTTTTAATTTTTATTTTTATTTTTTTATAATTTGGAGTCATTGTTATGTTGTGTCTTAATATTTTGAGCTTCTTCTGTTGATCAAAATTTAATTCAAAATCTACCTTCGTTTTTAAACTCGATTTCTTAATCCAATTTTTTATTTTTTTATTCAATCTAATGATTCCAAGGTCAGAAAAAGCAGGATGCGTCATAAAATTTTTCCCTAAACAACTAGATTCTTCAGAAAGGATATCTGAATTTAAAAGTATTCTTGTTGTTTCGAGTGCTCCAGCACAAATTACAAAATACTTAGCATTGATTTTTATTTTCCTTCCTTCTATAGACTTAGCTGTGACATTTTTTATAATTCCATCTTCTGAAGAAACTTTAGAGACTGTTGCATTTAGAAAGATTTTTATATTTGAAGAAATTTCTATTTTCCTTTTTAGTAATTTAGTTAAATCTTTATGTTTTGCTTCAAAATAGTTATTTGATTCCAGATTGAGTCCAGGAATATCTTCAAAAATATTTGCTAATTGAGTATCTAACTCTGATAGAGGTTTATTAAAATCTTTCCATTCAACTCCAATTAGATTGCATGCTTCATGGTAGTAGCTAATAATTTCATTCCATGAGATGGGCCATCCTTTTATATTAAGTTCTGGTCTATTCTCAAATTCATGAATAGAAAAAGGAGCCGAAGTTCCTGCCCAAACTTGAGAGCTTCCCCCAAATCGTCTTGGCCTAGAGTTTAATGCATCTACTTGTCTTTCGCCTACACTCAATGCCTCATTCAATTTTGAATGACTATGTGTAAGTTTTTTATTTCCAGATTCTAGAATGCAAATACTTAGATCGGTGTCTAAAAATTTAGAAGTTAATGACATTGCTGCAGGGCCTGAGCCTATTATGCAAAAGTCAAATTCTACTGGATCTGCATCTATGTTATCTAAATAAAAGAAATTACTTTTCATTTGATATTTTATAAATTAATTTTTTTAGATCTTCCGCGCATCCTAAAAAAAACTCATTTGAAGTACTTGCAATATGAGGAGAGATAAAGAATGGGTCAGGATGAAATTTTACTAATCTCCCTCTGTAGGGTTCTTCCCAAAAAACATCAAATGCAGCTCTAATTTTTCCTTTTGCCAGATTTTCATAAAGGTACTTTTCTTCAACTAACATTGCCCTTGAAGTATTTATTAAAATTGAATCTTTTTTCATCAACTTAAATTTTTCTTGATCAAAAAAATTTTCATTTTCAATTATTCCAGGTATGTGAATACTTATAATATCTGCTTCTTCAATTAAGCCTTTTAAATCTTTTTCATTATTTTTAGCAATATCGAAGGTTTTAACTTTCATAAAATTTTTAAGCTTTTTTGCAACTCTCGCACCTATATTACCTGTACCAATTATCAAAGTTATCTGACTATTTAAAGTTTTTCTAGGAAATTTTATCCATTGTTCTGAAATATTATGTGAAGGATAAATCATTCGAAAAATTAACCCTATCGTGAAATTTGAAGTCTCTTCATATAAGATATCTAAGTTTTTTTTTGAAGGAAATTCTAAAAGTATTTTTCTTTTTTTACATTCATCAAAAGGTATATTTTCAGTGCCGACTCCAACTCGGAAGATGGCTTTTAAATTAGGAAATTCATTTAAATCAAAAGCACCACTCCCCGAAAGTATTAACTCTGCTTCGCTCTTATTCTCTGTAAAATGTAAATCGGTAGAGTGCTCAATAAGAGCTGATGTATTTTTCCAAATTTTTAATATGCTCATATGGATAGTTTACTAAGTCTTATATGTTTGATTAATAATTTAAACACTTGATTTCAATATATTGATAACTTTTCTAGGTATATCTCCGTTGGGACGACAATAATTTTTTGAGTCTATAGAATCTTTAATTCGTGGAATTTTATTTTCTTGAGCCTTTAGTCTTAATTTCTCATAACTATCTATGACAATATCATCAGAATAAACGAAGTTATTTATAAAAGGATTTTCTTTGCCAGGATCTAAGAAATAAAGGTCTTCTCTAAGGGACATAAACTCATAAAGCATGCTTGATCCGTAAGTGAGAACTATTTTGGATTGTAAACCTAAAATATAGCTATTTTCAGACTTATTAACATGGATAATCTCACTATTTCTGATTATATCTTTTTCACGACTATCTCCTCTCCAAGTTGGATGATGTTTGATAGCAATTTTTAAGCCTTCACTTTCATTGGCTAGCCTAATTAACCATTCTATAGACTGATAATAATAATCCCAATCTGTTCTTTTAGAGGTTGTGTTCTGCCCAATGAAAAGAACATCATATAGAAGCTCATGTTCTTCAGGAAAAACTTTAAGTGCATTATTCATTGAGGCGGAACCTACAGGATGAATTTTATCTATTCTACCTCCAAGATTTAAGGCTTCTTCTCCTGTCTTTTCACCATATGTGAAGAAAATATCTATGTCATAAAATAAAGCAGTTCCATTATGTTCAATGATGTTCTTCTGAAGGCAAGATGTTATCTTGCCGCCATTTTCTTTGAAAAGGTAGTTCTTAATAGGATTTGCAGTCCCAAGATTTCTATCTTGAATTAAATAGTCAGCTGAATAATTTTTAAATAATGAGTAAAAATAGAAATAGTCGTTTAAGAGATGAGTATATATAAAGACAAGATTAAGTCTTAATCTAAGAGACAAGAAAATTACTTTTGGTAAATCTTCTAAAATTAGCTTTAAAAATTTAGCAGAAAGAATTGCTCTAGAATAACCTTTTAAAAAAGGTCTAAATACTATATTTCTAGACTGTATATGTTCTTGACTAATTCTAGAAATAAAAATGGTGTTTTCTTCTTTAAATTCTTTTTCAAAGGGTATCCATCTTTCAATTTCATCTTTGGACTGAATATCATCAATTAATAATTCGAAGTGATATTTCTTATTCTTCTCTGGCTTTGAAGAGGATTTTATTAATGTCAAAAATAGAAACCCTAAAAACTTAATACAGGATAAAAGTAAATTTTTATTTGCTAGCTCTTTACCAAATTTTTTCTCCTTCATATTGAAATAATTAGAAATTTTAAATTTGAAGTATTGGCATACGGTATCTCGTGGCAAGTTGAGTCTTTTCGAAGAAAGAATAATAAATTCTTTACTAAACTTATTATGAGTTAATTCTTCAATCATTTTGAAGACTCTATTCACTTCTGTAAAAGATTTACTTACCAATTTATTATTCTTTTAACTTCTGGATTTATAAATCTTATATTCTTAATCAATCTTAAAAGGATGGCTTGAGCTCAAACCTTCAATACTAGGTATGCACTTTACCCAATAAGCATGATATTTGAGTCCTTTTTCTAGAGAGGTAGCAAGATACCAGGATAATTCCTCATTTAATTTTGAGATATCAGCATGAAAACCAAGACTATCACCTAGCGTATCTTGTATCTCTTTGACTGGGTAGGAGGCCTTTTCTCCAAAGGCGAAAAAAATCTTATCTAAAAGCTCTTTAACTGTTGTCTTGATTCCAGAAGATAAATTGTAAGTTTCTTCATTAAAGATATTACTATCTTGAGATAATAAAATTGCTCTTACGGTATCATCGATGAAAGTATAGCCTCTATATCTATCTAAGCTACACTTTACTAAAATATGTTTCATTTTTCTTTATGAGCCTTAGGAATATGCAATTTCTTTTTATATATCATCTCACAAAAATCAAAGTCTGCCTGATCATCAATGTCCCAAGATTCAATTTTATCTAAATAATAAAAGTAAGGTGATTCACCGACGCAGGATCCCCATTTGATCATATCTTTTCTTTTGAGAATATTTATTGTAAAAGTAAGAGATGCCAATCCCTGAAGGTCTTGAGATTTTGGCCAAGGATAAGGAGAGAAGTTAATCGGCTTGCCCTGATAAAAAACATTTTCTTGAAGATTGATTGAACTTAACAAACAATCATATTTTTTATCTATATCATGATATTTTTTTGTTGCTTCTGAATATATTTTAGGACCAGCTAATGGATTTGTAACATTTATCCAAGCAATATTTTCACCGCCAATCTCTGCAGCAATATATGAATAAACTTCACTCATTGGGATGTGGCTGGTTGAATATTTTGGATCTCTGTTATGGATATTAAATCCATTATTTTTTGCTATTTCCAAAACAGTTTCATCTTCAGAAGACACAATGATATCTTCAAATCCTTCTGCCTCCTTTAACTGATTTAATTTAATTTCATAAATTGAGGTCCCAGCAAAGTCTCTCAGATTTTTTTGTTTTACCCTTTCTGAACTGCCCTTCACAGGAACTATGCCTGTTATACTTCCTTTCATTTGTTTTTAACTAAAAAATTAAGCTTTTATTTTCTTTCCACTAAAAAGTTGTTAATTTCATTGTACCAATCTTCATTCCAATTATCGCTGCTTAATCCAAATTTTTTAATAAAAGAATTTTTGGCTTCCTGCACATCTGCTGAAAGCCACCAAATTTCAAAATTATCTTTATATTTAAAAATATGGTTCGAAAGTGACTTTTCATCGTAATGTAAAATTCCACAAGACAGGAAACAATCAAAAAAAGGTTGGGCGTCTTTGCTCATTTCCCAAAAATTTTTCCTCAAAAATAAACATGTTGGTCGATTTAAAATCAGAGCTTCTAAGAAAACAGTTGAATCGTATGTAACGATTACAAGTTTAGATTTTTCAATACTCTTAACCAGTGGCTCATTATCTGAATAAAGGAATTGATTGGAATTTAAATATTCTGAATATTCTTCTTCTAAATTTCTAGATTTTATATCTTTTTTTATTCTAACAATTACTTGTTCGCTCATTTTTATTTTTTTTAGTTCATTAAAAAAGTCGCAATGCATTTTTTTACAATCTTCAAAACTATTTGATATTGGAGACGAATCAACATGATTACTATATTTGGAAATACTATAAGGAATAAAAAGAATTTTATTTCCTTTCTTTTTAACCTTATGAGCTCTTAAATCAGAAAGTTTTGGGGAAGGTAAGTTAAATTCACCCCATCCCCAGCAATAAAATCGATCAGATATTTTTTCAGTAAGCTTTCCAGGCCCGTTGAAAAGCGCGGTACCATGATGGCCTCCATGAACCATAACCCAAAATTCGGTATTCTGGTTTTTTTGATTAGCAACCCAAAATTTAAAGTGCTCATTTGAAAAATATGCATTCGAAGTCATGATCAAGTCTGCATTTTTAGGAAAGATTTTATTCGATTTTTTTTCTACCTCTTTAAATCCTTCAATATAAGTGAGAGGTATATTTTTAGGTATCAATAAATCTAGTAATTTCTCTAGTGAATTTTGTGCGTTGACTATTTCTAATAACTTTGTTCTTTGTTTTGGATTGAATTCTTTAAAATTAGGTCTTACTCTTAAATAGTAGGAAAAAGAGAGGCTTCTTAACTTAAAAAGAAGTTTGTACAAATGTTTCTGAGAAATATCGAGCTCAACAAAGACCACTTTTCTTTTAATATTTCTAAAAAATTTTGTTAAAAAAAATAAAACTGACTTTAAATAAAAAGATTTGCCTCGAATTATTTTTTCTGTTGAGAAATACAATTTATTATTCGTTTCTTTTTTATTAACAAATTTTGTATTTTTTACAATCTCTGAAAATAGATAATAATTCCAGTCATCATTGTTAAACTTTTTGTTAAAATCTATGAAGTCAAGAGGAACCCAATCTTTTGAATTATATTTTGGTAATTCAGCGAAACGAATCTTATATTTCTGTGAAGAAATTTTAATCATTTCAAAACGGTCAAAAACAATTGAGATGAAATAATAAAGCCATGGTCCAATAATTATTCTCCAGTATTCCTTGTTTTTTTGAATATCATTTAAATTATTTAAGCCTAAAGTGAGTCTTTCTAAATAATCTTCATATAAATTTAGAATAAGGAAATGGTCTTCTAAAAGCTTCTTTCTATTGTCCCAATGATAGCTTGCACGTGTTTCATTTTGGTTACTTAAAGGACCAAATAAGATTAAATATTTAAAATCGGATTCAGGCCTGTTGAGAGAAGCAGGAAGTAAAACAAAATCACTCAAGATATGATCGAGTCCTTATGAATACAATATAATGGATTTTTTATAATTTTATTCATATAAAATTCTACAGAATCTTTTACTGACACCATCCTAGTTGGAAAGTATCCAAAATCTTTTTTTGTAATTAAACCTGCCTCATCTAAATCATTTCCATAAGCTTCATAATTTTCTTCAATTGGAAATTTGAACGACGTACCCTTTTGAATTTTTTTATTGTTGATTAGCTCTTTTTCGGTAAGGCACCTCACAAGCTGTATAACACTTAAGTTCTGATCATCAGGCGAAGTAAAGTATTTTAAATACCTGTGAGGCACTCCTACTTTTTGTTGAGCATAATGGATAAATGTTGATCTATACTTTACGTCATTAAATGCTCCGCCTAAAAGTAAAATCCACGCTCTATTTTTAAAAGAATATTCAAAAACTTTATCAAAAATAGAGTTTTTTCCAAAACAATCGTTGCTAATATCCAAAAAATTATTAACTAATTCGTTATTAAAATCATTTTTTCTGATGCAAACTGAAAAATTTGGATTATTCGTTCGAAAGTAATTTTTTTGATTTAGAGTAAAATTTGAAAAGCTCCCCATTTCAGGGCATGGAGTATCATTGTAAAAACTTTCTCCATTTCCCCAACTATAGCTAAAGGTTGGTACTATTAAGGTTCCTTGAGGAATAACTTCTTGAAAAGCTTTTTCTATTGTCTCTAAACCATTTTCTAGCTTACCTAGCCCTAAAATGCTACTAAATAAAAAGACTAAATCATTAGGTTGTAATTTCAAATCATCTTTAAGATGATTTACTAGAGAAATTTTTGTTGTTTTTAACATATATTATTCCAGTATGTTGAATTCAAATATGCCAAGCCCATATAACTTATAAAAAGTGACTATATTACATTGCTTGGTAGGTGAAGGCTCAGGGAGAGTTAATCTCAGTCCAAGTCGGTTTTTTATAATTTTTTTATGTAATTCTTTCATCTCTTTTATATTTTTTATATCAAAGCATAAGTGATTAAATCCTAATGGATAATTTTTTGCTCTGCCCTCTCTAGTTATAAATTCTTTATAAGTATCAAGAGTTTCATCCCACACAAAGCATACAGATACTCCTTGAATATTATCTTGGATGAATCTTTTGCTGGTTTTTGACTCGATAAAATTTGTTTTATTTTTGGGAATGATTATCCCTATATGATTTAAATTTAAGTCTTTAAAGATTTCTGGCTTCATTTTTATAAGTCCTGTGACAAGCCAACTCTTTTTAATTGCTCATAAACTTTATCACTTGTAGAAGCTATTAAAGATTTGTCTTCTAAAGAAGCAGCATTTCCATTTTTTAAATTAAGTAAACCATTAAAACCTTGGAAAAAAGCAAATAAAGGAGCAACGTCATAAATTTCTACGTCGTGCCAAATTCTTACATCTAATTTTCCTATTATCAACATTGCAATGTCGAAAAGAGCAGAACCTGAAATTCTTGTTGTGAAGGAATTATCAACTACTAATAAAAAATTATTCTTCATTTCATCTGGCTTTTTATAAAATTGATTATCAAAAGCTACCATCATTTGAGAAAGATTGTTATCTGAAACTTTTAAAAAGATTTCTTTTTCAAAATCAGATTCAATATTTAAATAAAAAATTTTTTTATCTTTATAAATAATCAAAACATCTTGCATTGGAAGAGAAATATAACTTTCAGTTGGGATTTTAGATTTTGAGAAAACTGTATATGAAAAACCCCAAATTGGTAATTTGTGAAGAAAGTTATGAGTTCCATCTAAGGGATCAACAATCACTATTTTCTCTTCATTAAAATCTAATTCCCTATAATTATTCATTTCTTCAGAGACAAAAAAAGAATTTCGGTGGTATTTTATTGATATCTCTCTTAGAACATCTTGAGAATGCATGTCAACATCTAAGACAAATTCTTTCTTATGATTAAAAAATTTTTCTTTATTTATTGAAGAGTTATTTTCTAAAAACCGCTTTTTTAGATCTAAAGAAAGATTTTTAAAATCATTTATAATATTCATTTTCTAGAATTTCTTTTACTTCTCTTCTTTTAAGTTTACCACTAAGAGTTTTTGGAATTGATTCTAAAAAAAATATTTTTTTTGGATGCTTGTAAGACGAAAGATGGTTAGATAAGTTTTTATAAAGTTTGAGTTGGAGATCATTTTTATCTATATTATTATCCTTAAGACTAATAGCTGCAAAAATTTCTTCTCCTTGAATATTATCTTTTAGACCCACAACAACTACTTCAAGAACAAGGCTGTTTTTATATATTATTTCTTCTATTTCAGCAGGAATAATATTGATTCCGCCTTTTATTATTAAATCTTTAGACCTATCTTTGAAGAAAAATTTTTTATTTTCATAAACTCCTAAATCACCAGTGTGAAACCATCCATTAACAACTGCTTTTTTGTATAATTTTTCGTTTTTATAGTAACCAGAAAAAACATTTTTCCCTTTAATCAAAATTTCAGAATCTTTAGATATTTTGCATTCATTTACGTCTAAATTAATACCGATACTGCCGGGTTTCCAATCTTTTGATCTAGGGTCATCAATATGAGATGGACCTGTTTCTGAAAGACCGTATAAATTTGCTAATCTAATTCCAAACTTTTTTTGAAATTTTTCTTGAATATCTTTAGGAAGAAATGAGGAACCACAGCCTATAAATATGATATTTTTAAAATCCAAATTATCTAATTTATAATTAATTTTTAATAATATATAAACAATAGTAGGAACTAATTGAGTATAAGAAATATTTTCTTTTGAGAGGATTTGAAAGAATTTATTTGAAATGTCTGAAAAACCTTCAGCTATAACAATTGAGGATTTGGTAAAAAGACAAGGAAAAATATTATAATTTATTGAAGCAGTATGCCCAAAAGGTAATAGAGAAAAATGTTTTGTTCTCTTTGAAAATTTAAATCCTCTTATGATGGATTCAATTAAATAAAAGATATTATCATGAGAATATAAAACTCCTTTAGGGTTGCCAGTCGTTCCTGATGAATAATAGAGAGATGCAATTTGGCTTCCTTTAGAAAATGATAAATCCGAGTAAACATTTTTTCCTTGGTATTCTTGTTTGATTTTTTTTGGGTTAATTCTTAACTGGGATTTATGGCTGGTTAAATTTTCTCTATCAGTAATCAGCAATTTAGAATCAACATACTTAAAAATCCTCTCCAATTCCTTATCAGAAGTGAAATATGGTATTGGATTAAATATATTGCCTGTCAGAATACAAGAGATCAAAACTTCAAAATATTCAATCGAATTTGGTAAAACTACTGACACAATTTCTGACTTATGTTTAGTTAAGATATCTAAATATTTTTCTGATTCAATAAAAATTTCTGAATAGTTTGAAAAGTCACCTGTAGAAATGTTTTTAACTCCTTCATCTGAAGATTCTTTAAGGCCATAGAGTTTTTCTTGAAGTTGAGACATTATGTAAAATTTTTTTAATTTTGATTTTTTTTATTCAACAATTTCTATTAGTTCTTCTTCTTTTAAATAATTAAAAAAAGGTATTAAATCCAACGCATAGGAATTGATAGAATCAGCAATATCCACTATATCTTTCACTCCATCGCAACAAATCATAAGATCTAATATTTTTTTTGCATCTAAACTTTCTAAATTTTTCTCTCCTCCCACAATTTGGTAGTTTTTTCCTCGTTTTGATAAAAAAGGTTCTCCTTTAACTTTTGATTTATAAATAAAATTTTCTTCTAAGATTTCTATGCACTGAGAATGAATATTAAAAGAATCTTCAAGACCATCTTTAGAGATAAAGTTTAAATCATCGAGGGATGTGTGATATTCAGGATATTCTTGATATTTTGATTTCATGATTGAAACCATTGGCAAATCAACACCAGGAGAACAATATTGCCTTTCATCGCTTCCTCTGTCTTTAATAAAGCTATACTCTTTGTATTTATTTTTTTGATTCTTGATGCAGTGTCTAGCAATTTTGTCTGTAATAGTTTCTCCCGTTCTAGAGGGAAGAAAAGAGAAAGATTTATTGTCACCCACACATGTTAGGTTAAAAGCCGCATAAACTTTTGAAAGATCTTTTTCATTTTTATGAATATATGCAATGCTACCGATAGTTTCTGGAGTAAAGCTAAATCTGTATGTGAATCTATTATTTCTTTTTGTGATCCATTTTGCTAATTCAACTGAAAGTGCTGGTCCAGACAATTCGTTATTTGCCATTGCAGGGTGGCAAATATAAGTTGAGAAAAATATCTCCTCTTTAACCTTTCCCTTAATTATTAAATCTGCATAAGTTAAATTTCCTTTCTTTAAAGAGGAGTCAATAAATACATGATATTTTTCATCTTTCAATTTTAGTCTTTGATTGTGTGATAAACAAAATCCCCAAGATTTTTTATAATAAGTAGTTACATAAGGAATTGCATCCGGTTTTTCTACTAGTGAAAACAAATTTTTGTTTAATTCATCTAAACTAATGATTTTATCTATTGGCTCACTATATCCAACAAGGTGAAGATTATTTTCTTCAAAATCTATTATTTTTTTTCCTTGTAAATCTTCAATATAAGCAGAACTTACATTCCATTCATCTGGAATAATCCAATCACCTACTTTTGATCCTGAGGGAACTTCGTGAACTCTTAATTCTGGTAAAAAATCATTTTTTATAATGTGTAAAGTTTTCCTTACCCCTTCTCCAGTTAAGCTTCTCGGAATATCGTAGAGCTTTTGAATTAAGTTATAAATTGAATTACCGATCATATGATTTGAACAAATTGAAAGAAATGAAAAAGAAAAGAAAAATTACTCTTAATATTTTAAAAAAAGATGATATTTTTCCTCCATATCTTGAAACTCCTTCCCTTTTATTTACTTTAACAGATACTTCTTTGATTTCAATTTTATCCCGTAAAGAACAAGCAAGTAATTCTGTTCCGACCATTTTTTTAGAATCAAAATACTTATATTTGTCATAAAAGCTTTTGCTGTATCCCTTCATCCCGCATAAAGGATCTTTTAAACCAAAAAAGATTACGGTAAGGAATCCAAAGTAACTTTCAATAAGTCTATTTTTGCTGTCTCTTTTACCGATAATAATTTGTACTCCTGATTTAAGAAGATTTAAAAATTGCTCGATACTAGACGAAGAAAATTCACCATCAGCATCGAAAGTAACAACATATTTATAATCATTAGCAAAGGCGAAACTCAGACCTGTTGATAAGGCAGATTCATAGCCTTTGTTTTTACAATGAGATAAAAGCTTTACACCTGTTGATTCTACTTTTATTTTAGTTTCGTCTTTAGAACAGTCATCCACCACGATAATGTCTCCAAAGATTTTTGCATTTGAAATTACATCACATATTGTGTCTGCCTCATTATAAGCCGGTATAACAATTGCTAAGTCAGATCTTCCCATAAAATCACATCGCCAGCTTCTATATCTTTTGATAGTTTTTTAGTGATTATTTTCTCTAAATCAAATGGCTCCAAAGCTCCAACGGGACATGGTCTCAATGGAAATAAATCTTCTCTTCTTATAATATCGTCTTTTTTTAAATCTTTCTTGGCCCTAAGAGCTCTTCTTTGCAAAACTGAAGTCTCTTTTTCATTTTGTTCGACTATTTTTTCTCCATCTCCTAGACATTTTTCTAATTCTCTTGTTTGATCGACCATTTCTTTCCAAGTAGAAGGATTCATTGAAAACTTATGGTCAGGGCCATTCAGATCATTAGAATCCGTAAAATGCTTTTCTATAACTCTTGCTCCAAGAGCAACAGAACCTAAAACAGAAGATGCTCCAAAAGTATGATCACTCAATCCTAAAATAACATCAGGATAGTTCTCAGAATATTTTTTTAAAACATTGAGATTTATATAGTTAAGATTATTCTGAGAAGCAGTATAGTTTGTGTTGCATTGCATTAAAACTAGCGGATTTTTATATTCAAGTAAAACTTTCATAGCTCTATCGACATCTTTTAATGAAGAAGCTCCTGTAGCTAAGAAAACTGCCTTGTTTTTTTTTGAAATATGATGAATTATTTCAAGCCAAGTGATATCTCCTGACCCAATTTTATAAGCTTGAACATAATCATCTACAAAATCTACAAGTTCCAAGGAATATGGACTAGTCATGAATACGATGCCAGCCTTATCACATGTTTCTTTAAGCTCATTGGTCCATTCTCTATTTAGACTGGCATCTTGATAAGTTTCAAAAACGCTTTTTTCCCAGTTTTTTTGATGAGATTGTTGAGTGCCCAGTTTTTTAAATCCAAAATCACTAACTATGGTCTCTGCGTCAAAATGTTGAAATTTTGCACAATTCGCTCCTGCTTCTGCGGAAAGATGAATCAAGTCTTTAGCTTTCTCTATGTCTCCATCATGATTTGCTGCAATATCTGCAATAAAAAAAACGGGCTTATCTTTTCCAATTTCAAAATTTTTTAATTTAAAATCCATATTTATTTATCCTTCATCTTTGATAGTTTAATTTCTTTTTTTAGTGAAGGTAATTCAATACCAAATTTTTTTTCAAACTTTGAGACATTCATCATCATTCCTTTAGGCCTTTTAGCTATAAATTTCATTTTATCAATAGATATGAGTTTTACTTTAGACTTATCATTTTTTAAAATATCGCTGTAATCTAGAGCAAATTGAGCTTTACTCATTCCATCTTTACTTCCAAGGTTAAATATACCTGAGTCATAAGATTTAAAAAGCTCGACAATTATTTTAGATAGAGTTTTAATATGGATTGGGGAAAAATGAACGTCACTAAATAAGTTTATGGGGAAATTTTTATTCTCTATATTTTTATCTATCCAATCAGTAAAACTCTCTCTAGATGAATTTAAACTTTTACCGAAAAAATTAGTTCTTAAAATTAACGCATTAGCAGATAAGGCAATCTTTTCGGCTTCATATTTTGTTTGAGCATAGTTATTCTTGATTACTACATCTTCCTCACAACTTATTCCTTTCTTATCATAAAGATGATCCGTAGAGATTTGAATAAATTTAATATTTTCTTTTTTGGAATTAATCCATCTTGATAAGTTAACAACTGGCTGAATATTTAATTTTTTTGCTAATTGATAGTCTTTCTCATTTTTTTCAACATCGGATAAACATACTAAATTTACTATAATTTCTGGGTTAATTTTATCTAAAAAGCTTTTTACTTGATTGAAGTCAGTCATATCAAAATTTACTTGGGCTTTATTTTTGTGTCCATGAGAAAAGTTTTTTATTCCTTGTTTATCTAAATATTTAACAATAGAGGTTCCTAATAAGCCTGTCCCGCCTGCTATCAGTACTTTTTCCAAAATATCAACTCTCCTTTCCCTTAGAATTGATTAAGCCTTCATTTCGAATAAAATTTGAATTGATTTTTCTTAAAGAATTATTACTTTCTATAAGTTTATAAACGTCTTGTGTGAGAAATTTTTTATTTTTTTTATATAGCAATTTATAAATCTTCCTTATAAATTCTAAATCCTCTTCATAATCTACTGTCCACCTTAGATAAGATTTGTCAATTTCTTGCTTAAAATGATAGATGTTATATTTATCTTCTTTCTCTAAGGCGTAAGGAACAACGTGCTCTCTTTGATAGTCCAAATCAGCTAATTTCCAAGATTCTTCTAATAATCTATAACTTAATATCGTTAAATCTAAACCTTCTGGATAAGTAGGAAAAACTGAATTTGTCAATAAATCATATTTGCTTGATTTAAATTTCTCTATCATTGAATCAATTAGAACTGGATCAGTTAGAGGATCATCTGCAGTAAGTCTTACAATGGATTCAACTTTGAACTTTGTTGCTGCTTTGTAATATCTATCCAGCAAATCATTTAAACTTCCTCTATAACAATCAATATTATTTTTATCGCAGAGTGTTTGAATTACATCGTCTGATTCATGTGTAGAAGTCGCTACTACAAGATTATCTAATTTTTTTGATCTTAAGATTCTTTCTATCTGAAGAAGAATCATAGGTTTACCCAATATTTTTTTCATTACTTTTCCGGGAAGTCGAGTAGAAGACATCCGGGCTTGAAGAATTGCAGCTATCATCTTGTTATTTTCCAAAAGGATGGGTTCGTTATTTTTTTATTCTTAATAAAAAAATTCTTATATTCCAAGTTAACTGTTTTAGAATTAAAAGCGTGAATTATTTCTTTTAATTCTTTATGATTCTGAACTCCAAAAACTGCAGCGTCAATTTCATTTATGGTTTTAATAAAATTCACAGCCCCCATTAATCTGGATAAATTCTTATCTTTTAGAAAGTTTAAATATTTTTTATGATCTCTTTTTATTGCATTGAAATAATCATCTAGTTCACTTGTTTTCATCAAAAGAATTCCTTGTAAAAATATAGATCTTGCATGAAGCTCAACTCCAGATTCTTTTAAAAGGTTAATCTCTTTGCAATTTAGAAACTCCTGATTAAAAACATTTATAGGATACTGAAGAACATCTATCGATATTTCTGAACTAATTTTTTTTAAATCATTTACAGAATAAACTGAAACGCCCAATTTATTTACAAGCCCTTTTTTTTTCAGCTCAGTTAGAGAATCATATATTTCACAACCGTTACATCCTATGATGTCTGCTGCATCATGAACAAGCAAAATTTCAACTTTTTCTCGTTTAGTTTTTTTTAAGGAATTAATAAATTCTTCTTTTATAAATTTTATTTTTGATTTTGTCGATAATTGTTTTGAGGAATTTGCTGTTTTGGTTATTAATAGGAAGTCTTTAGTTAATTCGTAAAATTTTCCAATTCTTTCTTCTGAATCTCCATAATTTGATGCGGTATCAAGATAGTTAACGCCTGATTTTTCAGCAATTTCTAGAACTTTTCTAAAGTCTTCATCGCTAACTTTTCCAAACTTGTTTGAAACTCCATAGTCATTTCCAATTTGAGCAGTACCTAAAATATAGTTCATAAAGTTTAATCAAAGAAATCTATTGTTTTTTTTAAAATCTCTGCTTGTCTTTTCGCTTCATCCCATTTCCAGTAGTTAGTTTTAAATTGTAATAATGATGTTTGAAGGCTCTCTGCAACGGGGCATGAAGGATTTTGTTCCTTTTCTTTCAAATCTTTATAAAAAGGTTCTTGATAAGTTAATTTCCAAGGAGCATAAATTCCATCGCCTCCTAGCTTTTGAAACTTGTCTCTAAATGTCATCCAATCTATAGACGGATGTTTTAATCTAGCTACAAGCGTCCAATAGCTATTTATAGAATAATCAGGAGTTTTTTGAGGTAAAAGCCATTTAACTTTTGATAGAATTTCTAAAAATAAACTGGCTACCTCTATTCTTCTATCAACAAGTTCATTTACTCTTTCGAGCTGTCCCAAAACAACTGCCGCACATAATTCTGGCATCCTAAAGTTAAATCCAGTAGAAACATGTCTTGAATAATTAGGAAGTTGAATATCATTTTTTGTTATTTTGCCTTTGTCAGAAGAGACTCCAGAATATCCCAAGCTACTTATCCTTCTAATATCTAAAGCAAGCTTTTCATCATTCGTTATAATTATTCCTCCTTCTCCAGCAGTCAAGTGCTTAGAACTTTGGAAGCTAAAACTTGCAGCATGGCCTAATGTTCCTGCTAATTTTCCCTTATAGTAACTCAGCATAGTTTCTGCATTATCTTCAAGGACAAATAAATCATTTATTTTTGCAATAGCCATAATTTCATCCATTTCTGGGCTTAATCCGTATAACGCAACTGTAATGATGGCTTTAGTTTTTTTTGTTAATTTTTCTAAAATACTTTTTGGATTAATTTGAAAAGTTTCTTCATCTACATCAGCATAAATTGGTATTGCTCCTGCGTTTAAAACAGCAAAGGTAGTACTTGCCATTGTTAAGGGTGGAACTATCACTTCGTCTCCTTCTCCTATTCCAGCAGCTAACAATGTTGCGTGCATTGTCGTAGTTCCATTAATAAATGTTATCGCGTAGTCTGTTCCATATAGTTTGGAAAAAGCTTTTTCCAGTTTTGAATTCATTGAACTACCAGATGAAGTTCTAAAATTATTTGATAAAACTTCTTCTATATATTTTTTTTCTTTATTGGAAATTCTTTCTATATCTTGCATAAATATGTTTCAGTGTTTATTTTTTAAATTATTGAATTTACCAATTTTATTTCATCGATGGATAAAAAATTTTCATTATTTTCTGAATTATATTCAAAACCCGATGATACTAACTTTCCCTTTTCTCCAAGTTTTGATTTTGAAAAATCTATAATTGAATCATCAAAAACAAACGAAGGTTTTATCACAAAATGAGATTTAAATTCTAGGGTTAAGTGAGAATCATCTTTTGGGCACATTACTTCGTGTAATTTTTCACCTGGCCTGATCCCTATTATTTTTAGAGACTTCTCAGGGGCAATTGCCTTAGCTAGATCAGTTATTCGAACAGAGGGAATTTTAGGAACAAATAGTTCCCCGCCATGCATTCGTTCAAATGCTTTTGATACAAAATCAACTCCTTGATCAAGAGTTATCCAAAATCTTGTCATTTTTTCGTCAGTTATGGGAAGAAAGGAACTCTTTTTTTTAATTAAATCTTTAAAAAAAGGAACTACTGAGCCTCTTGAACCTACAACATTTCCATATCTGACTACTGAAAACTTTGTATCTCTATCGCCTTTTATATTATTTGCAGATATAAAAAGCTTATCAGAAGTTAACTTTGTAGCTCCGTAAAGATTTATAGGTGCTGCAGCTTTATCTGTAGATAAAGCAATAACTTCTTTGATATTGTTAGCTAAAGCAGACTTAATTACATTCTGTGCTCCGTGGACATTAGTTTTGATACATTCCATAGGATTATATTCAGCTGCGGGAACTTGCTTTAAAGCTGCAGCATGAATTAGCATGTCAACATCTCTCGTAGCTTCTAGTAGTCTTTCTCCATCTCGAACGTCCCCTAAAAAAAATCTCATACATGAATTAGAAAATTCGCTTTGCATCTCAAATTGTTTTAATTCGTCTCTTGAAAAGACAATAACTTTTTTTGGATTATAATTTTCAAGTATTTTCCTAATGAAGTGCTTTCCAAATGAACCAGTTCCACCAGTAATTAAAATAACTTTATTATCGAACATAAAATTTCCTAATTTATAATTCTTCCATCTTCTAATTTAAAAACTTTATTACAAGAGTTTAATGCATTGCTACTATGAGAAATAATCACTAATGTTACCTGCCCTTTTAGAATTTCAATATTACTCATCACTTGATCTTCTGTTTCCTTGTCAAGAGCAGATGTAGCTTCGTCCATAAAGATTAATTCTCTTTCTGAATAAAGAGCCCTTGCTAAAGCAACCCTTTGTTTTTGACCGCCTGATAATTTTATTCCATTCTCTCCAACCATACTATCTAGGTTCATATTATTTTTTTCCATTACTTGACCTAGATTAGCTTGTTTGACAGCCTTATCAAGTTTATCAAAGTCAATATTTTTTTCCTCGATGCCCAAAGCAATATTATTTTTAATGCTTTTATTTATTAAAAAAACACTTTGTGGGATGAAAGTACATTTATTAAACCAGTCTTTTAAATTTTCTTTAGAAAAATTTTTTAATTCTTGCCCATTTATTACTAATTTTCCATCCGATGGTTTTAACATACAAGTCATGATGTCCATTAAGGTTGATTTTCCTGAGCCTGATTTTCCAGAAATGGCCACGAAGTCTCCTTTTTTAATTTTTATATTAATGTCTGATAAAACTTTTAATTGCTTTTCGCTTTTGTAAGAGTAATTGACATCAATCAAATCCAAGCTTTCAAAGTTTTTTAATATCAAATTTGATTTATTTTTTTTTAATGCAGTTTCTTCCTGTATTTTTTTTAATTCGTCATAAACAGAGTTTAGTGCATATTTTGCTGTTCTTATATTTGCAATCCCTATCCCAATTGCATTAAAGGATGGAACTAATCTCAAGGCCCCAACAGCGAAGACACTTAAAACAGAAAAAATATACTCTATAGGTTGTTGTTGATTAATCATTAATATAACTAAAGCCACAATAAAAATAACAACGCTAGCTTCCACGACATATCTAGAAATAACATATAAAGATCTTGTTATGACTCCAGCTTCCCCGTATTGATCAACATCTTTCTTTATTTCTTTTCTAAAGAAATCCTCAACACCAAGTATTCTTATTTCTCTGAAAGCTCCAATAATTTGTTTGATTTCAGAAATTATAGAACTTTCCTTTTGAGACATAATTTTTCCATAATAAAAAAGCTTCACTCTTATAAATTTATAATAGAGGAGTATTACTACACTAAGTAAAATAGCAACAGTGAGAACTAATAAAAGATTCGTTAGAGCCATCAATAAAAAGATTCCAATAATAATTATGACTTCAATAGACAATCTCAGTGCAGGGATAAAAATAGAATCTATAAATAATCCTACATGCGTATTTGTATTAACGAGTACCGAAGAAACTTTCTTTGATGCTATATCTTCGTAGTCTGTTTTTTGATAAGAGCTAATCAGTTTTTCTACTATGCTTGTTCTTATTTCATACCCAAGAGAAAGAATTTTTTTTTGGACAAAATAGGCTACAAAACCTTTTGAACAAAAAATTAGAACCAATGCCAGTCCTACAAATGAAACAATTGATTTATTATCTGTTAACCCAAAAACTTCATTAAAAAAAGGATAATTATTAATTATGTTTTCTTGATATCCTAAAAGTGCTACAAAAGGACCAATTAATCCTATTCCGATAACTTCAATTAAAGAAATAACAAAAAATAAGAATCCTAAAAAAGGAAGTCTATACTTGTAATTGCCTAATATATAGATCGTTTTTTTTAATTCATTCATGAGCTGTAGAAAAAATATCTAAACTAAGTTATTTTTTTTACCCGCTAAATTTAACATAAAATTTGATTTATTCTCTTCTGGAGAAGTTAACGGTCTGCCAAGGGACTTATTCCAGCCTTTATTAATTTTAATTTCTAAAAAATTAGGTCCATTAAATTTTGCTATATTTTTCAAGGTTTTTTTTATATCTTTTTCTTTGGAGACTGAAAAGAAATTCTTATACCCAGATGCTTCTGCAAAATCTGAAAGATTTAAGTTTTTGGCTGTCGTATCTTGGCCTCCTACAGAATCATGTGCTCCATTATTTAATACAATGTGTAGAAAATTTTTCTGCTTCATAGCAGCAATGGTTGTAAGAGATCCCATATGCATAATTATTGAACCATCTCCGTCAAGACATATTATTCTTCTGTTTGGAGTTTTAATAGCTATCCCCAAGGCTATCTGGTTTACATGACCCATCCCCCCTACAACCAAAAAATCATTTGAATGAGTTTGCTTATTTTTTTCTCTGTATTCGTATAATTCTCTAGATGTTATGCCTGTTGTTGCAACAATCAAATCATCCTCATAAGAACTGTTTATGATTAATTTAATGGCTTCTTTTCTATTAAGATCATATATTTTTTTTTCAGAATTTGAAGATATATATTCTTCAAAGAAATCTTTTTTAATGACTAATGCCTGAAATTGCATCTCTTTTTTTGCATTTTTTAAAATAAAATTTAACTCTTTTAAAATCTCTTTCTGACTCATATCAGGACTAAAAACTCTATATGGGATATTCATGATTTCTAAAAGCTCCAAAGTTATTTGTCCTTGTTTAATGTGTTGAGGCTCATCTTTAACACCTGGTTCGCCTCTCCATCCGAGCATAAGAATTCCCGGTATTGAATAAATTTTTTTATCTGCCATAGAAAGCAAAGGGTTTACAAGGTTTCCAAAGCCCGAATTTTGTAAGTAGACAAGTGGTAACTTTTTTGTAGCTAGATAACTTCCTATGCCTAAAGCTAAAGCGCTTCCCTCGTTAGCAGAGATTATATGATTATTTTTATCTAGATTATCGTCAAGATAAAAACAAAAACTTTTCAGAAGAGAATCCGGTACTCCAGTAAAAAAGTTAATCCCTCCTTTAGTAATGGCATCAAAAAAAAACTTAGGAGAAATACGACTCAATTTTATCTTTAAAAATTTAAATTAATAATTATTCTTTTTGTGTAAGCTCAGATACCAATTCTAAAATTCCTTGGCCTAAGTCAATGTATTCACTGGGAACAAGCTTTGTAGACCTTTTGGGAACATATTGATATGGAGTTTGGTTATAGTGAGCTTCAATATCAGAATTTTCATTAAACTTTACTTCTACATCTTTACCTATTATTTCTATTATCATTTCTATTAATTCTGATTGAGTGAGAATTTGAAGGCCTGTTATTGTTATCGCTTTTTGATTATATGATTCATCCATCAAATCAACACTCATTTTTGCAGCATCTGAAACATGGATATACTCTCTCTTTTCTTTGCCTGAACCTTTAAAAATTATTTTTTTATTTTCTACAATCTCTGAAACTATTTTTTTTACACCATTCCATTTTTGTGATCTTGGACCATAAAGTGAACCATATCTCAAAATTGTATAATCTAAATTTTTTTCTTCATGAAAAACTTCAATAAAAGTTTCGACAGACTGTTTAGAGGCCCTATAAAAGGAACCATGTTTACTATATACATAAACAGTTGAACCATACATGAATCTTACTGAATACTGAGAACATAGCTCCATTACAATTGAACTATTAACAACATTTTCTTGAATTGTCTCTATTGCATTCGTGCTTGATTCTTTGATATCTGCAATACCGGCCATATGAAAAACGACGTCTGTTTTTGAAATTTCTTCTTCTAATAAACCGCTAAGAGATATTTCCCCGACAACCATTTTTTGATTTTTTTTAATCCAAGGTGATGGATGCTTATCAAAAATTACAACTTCATGATTTCTAGAAGAAAGTTCATCTGTAATATGGCTTCCTATGAATCCTGATCCACCTATAACAAGAACTTTCATGAATTAATTCTAAACTATTTTTTAAAAGCTATTAATATTTTCCAAAAAATAGTTTTTTTAATTATCTTGGAATAAAATTAAATCGATTCTATTGAAATTCTTTTTAAGATATTTAATTCATCGTGATGAATCTCTCCTAAATGACAAATTACAGATCCTGGCAATTCTGATCTTGGTGTATATAAAATTACTGAATCGTCTTTAGATGATACTTTTCCTTTTAAATAAGTACAAAGTAACGGCTGATTTTCTGTTCTTGTGTATTTTTCCCAATCATCTAAAACTAGTTCCTTACTTGCTGTAACTCTTTTTTTTAAAATATCGTGGGAATCAATTACTCCAAATAACGAGGAAATTGCATGATATGGACCTGTAACCTTTTTTTCTTTTTGAGTATTTATATTAAAATAAAAAAGATCGTTTTTAATTGGTCTCATTTCTTTTTTATAGGCAATAAAACTTGCTCCCGCTAAACCGAACAATCCTTTACAAGAACTAAATGCCATAACATCAGCTAGTTCATGATTTTCTTCAAAACCTATAGACCCAGTAGCATCTATGAATAATTTAGCTCCGCATTTAAGAGCAAGTTTTTTTACATGTTGAATATTTATTTTATAAGCTATGGAAGTTTCTGTATAAGCACAAAGTATCCAATCATAATTTTTATTAATATCTTCAATTTCATCATGACTACAAATAGTTAATTTACAGTTTTTGGGAATTAATTTTTTTAATCTATCACTGTAATATCCAGTAGAAATCAGTAAAACATTTCCTTCAACGAAACTATGTGCAGCGAGCTCCAGAGAAAAAGTTGAAGAACCTTGAGAAATCACAACTTCATCTTGTCCAGATATTTTTTTTACCCATTTATGAACTCTTTCTAGCATAAATTCATAATCATTATCTCCTCTGCCAAAAACAGGTTTTAAATTTTTTAAATTTTCATGCAGAATTAAAGCAGGTCCTGGAGTAAGCATCATTTTGTGATTATTAATTCCAGAGATACTTTTCAGAACTCTATCTCTCAAAATAGAGCTACTAATTCCCTGAGTTCTCGAAAAAATTTTAAGTTTTTTTGAATCGATAGTATTTGAATTATCATTTCCGTGAACTAAAAGATCTATATTATGAAGATCTAAAATTTTCTCATCTATTAGCCAAGGAGTTTCTACTACTTCTGAAACATACTTTATGGATTCTAAAATCTCTTTTCTATTTTCAAAGGATAGTTCTGGAGAGTAAAATTTTTTTAATTTTATTTCTTTATCACTCGTTAAACCTACGATCACTTCTCCTATTTCTGAGGCATTTTTTAATAGTCTTATGTGGCCATGGTGTAAAAGAGTAGCAGACATATCTACCATTATTCTTTTTTTCATTTTGTTCCGGGAATAAAATCTAGAATTTCTTTTATAGGCATACATGAAATCTCAGACTCTTCACTTCTCCCATTAACTAGAATAGATTGCGCAACTTTTAGCATTGATGGATAAGCTGCTCTTAACATATGATTTGCATAGATAACGATATTTACTCCTAAATCTTGAAACTCTTCCTTAGTAACAGAATTAAAGCTACTAGGAACAACAACAAGAGGAGAAATGCTATCAAATTTTCTAAACTTTCTGATAAATTCTTTTATTTCAGAGGGGTCAGATTTTCTAGAATGTATCATAATTCCATCTGCTCCTGACTCAACATACTTCTTAGCTCTTAGTAAAGCATCTTTCATTCCAGCATCTAATATGAGTGATTCAATTCTTGCAATTATCATAAAGTCTTTAGTTCTCTGAGAATTTTTTCCAGCTTCAATTTTTTTACAAAAATTTTCTACTGATTCTTGTGTTTGTAGAACCTCATTCCCTAGAAGGGAATTTTTTTTTAATCCCGTTTTATCTTCAATAACAATTGCGCTCACACCAATTCTCTCTAAACTTTTGACAGTAAACTCAAAGTGTTCGATTTTTCCTCCTGTATCGCCGTCGAAAATCAGAGGTTTAGTAGTAACTTCGAAAATTTCGTTTACAGTCTGTATTCTTGAAGTAATATCTACAGCTTCTATATCTGGCTTTCCTTTTGCTGTCGAATCTGTAAGCGAGCTAGACCACATACCATCAAAAAAAATCTTGTTTCCATTTCTTTCAGAAATTAAATTTTCTGCTATCAATCCACTCAAAGCATTATGTGCCTCTAAAAAAAGTAGTGTTTTTTTATTTTGAATTAATCTTTTTAAGCGTTCTAGCCTTGTAGCAGACGTCACCCCTATTTCAACTAGCTGATTTTTAATATTCTGATCGCTTATGTCAGAGCTATAGTCTATTTCTATTAACTTCCCATTCCAGTTTTTCAAAATATTTAAAACTTCAGTTCTGTAAATAGATTGATTGCTTTTTATCCAATCGTCTCCATGTATAACGTAATCGGGTTTCAAAAGATGTAAATTTTTTTTATAACTTGCTTCTTCCTGAGGAATAACTTTTGAAACTACTTTTAGGTTTTCTAGAACCTCTTTTCTTTGTTCATAATTTAAATATTCTGTATCTCCTAACTCGGCAATTGCCTTCGATGTAAGAAGACCTACTGTAACTTGTCCGTTTTTTTTTGCTTCTTTAAGAATTCTTAAATGTCCAGAATGAAGTAAATCAGCTATTAAAGAAACATATACTTTTTTCATATAAATAAAATAATTAAGTGATCTTAAATCTTTTTTTTAGTTAAGTTAAACATTTAAATTATTCTTAATAGGAGGGTTTTTAATAATAATTAATAATCTATAAAAAATTATATATAACCACCACACATTAAATAAAGAACTAAACATAAAAACGAATATTCCAGATACTAAATAGACATCTAGAAAAATAGAAGGATTTTTTTTGTTAAAGATTAATCGTTTTAAAGACTTCAATTGAGTAAAAATTATTAGTGAAATAAATATTAACCCTGCAAGGCCAAAGGGAATTAAAAAATCAAAGTAGGTATTATGTGGACTTAGTGGCAGTCCTGACCCAACATTTCGATGAAGACCTTCAATATTTCTTATTAATTCTAATGAAATGGAGTTTTCAATATTTTTATCATCTACGAAATTAGCGTTTATTCTATTATCTAGCATCAAGTATGTTTGACTTCCAGGGCCTGCGCCTGCTGGCATAACTTCTTTAAAAAGCTCATAGGATCTAATAGTAATTGCTGCTCTGTGAAAAGATGATTTATAAAATTCTAAATTTCCTGAATTTATGTTTTGTATTTGGACAAACCCAAGTCCTAAAACAAAGGGAATTAATAAAGATATTACAAGTAATTTATTTAGTTTAAAGTTGAAAGGAGAAACCCCAAATCCAGACCTCAAGAACAAAAAGAGATAAATTATAAGCAGAGCTCCGATGCTCGTCCTGTCGTTTGTTGCAACAATTGCAAAGCTATAAAAGAAAACCGATATAAGAGTATTATAAAAATTAAGGTTTTTATTGAGCGCAAGATGAGATATAAAGCCTGCAATTATAAATTGACCGGTTAAGATGTAGGAATTTATACCTCCATTATATCTTGATCCAGCTAAATCATCGGAAGAAAGGAAAGTTATTCCGAGTGAAGGCAGAAAATAATAAAAGAAAGAACCTATAATCAAAAGGTACGAAAAGTTCCTAATAATCAACAAACTTTTTATTATCTTTTCATAAGGCGAGAGGGTGATGACTAGGGCAGCAATCATAACGGCTAAGAACTTTGAAGAGCTGTCAAATCTCCACCAGTTAGAATTATCCCTTTCTGCTAAATCCAGTTCAAAAAAATAATAAGTAAAAAAAGCATAAATAATAAGAAAAAAGTGAAGTAAAAAAATATTCAGGTTAAGAGAGTTTAATTTTTTGCCTTTATACAATTCAATGATTATATAAAAACCTCCATATAATATAAAAAAAGCAAAGGTAGGGTTTAAATTTAAATTAAAATTAGTAAAAAAAATATTTATTAAAAAAACTAATACTAGAACAGGGGCTCCTGAGATTGAATTAAAGTTTATTTTCAAAATTTTTTTTAAAAAAATTAATTTCTTTCTTTTTTTATTATTTCAAAAATTGAGTTAATAGATTTAAAGTTGTTAATATTATTTTCATTAATTTCAATTTCATATTTCATTTCAATTTCTCCTAAAATAGATATATAGGCTAAAGAGTCCCATTGGGGAAGATTATCAATGGATGTGTTCTTATCAACTT
>CESF01133418.1_pt1 | contig 39200 bp, 35 predicted proteins | sample 356331 | NCBI WGS metagenome assembly CESF01 (sample SAMEA2621779, study PRJEB7988) | marine metagenome | biome: marine biome (ENVO:00000447); feature: surface water layer (ENVO:00002042); material: "saline water (ENVO:00002010), including plankton (ENVO:xxxxxxxx)" | depth 5 m
CCGGGGTGATGCACGCTTTTACAGTATTGCCATGCCTGTTTATCGCGATGCGCCTTATGCGGGCAGTGATAAAACAGTGAGTCTCGATGGCGAAAACTTACCGCTGACACCCATTGTTAGGCTTGAAGCGCTGGCAGCAAAAACTTTAAAAGATCAAAGTGCTGGCAGAATAACCCGCCAGGTTATGCGATTGGTTGCGAAAGAAAAGATGCGTGCAGAATTGGCAAGAAGCGGCGGCGATGTCGGTAATATTTTAGCGAATATTTATAACATTGCATCAGAGCAGGCTGATACGCGAAGCTGGTCGACTTTACCAAGTCAACTGAGTATTGCTCAGCACGCGATGCCAGCAGGTCAGCACGCTTTAACAGTGCCAGGGCATAGCGAAATAGACTTTACGGTTAGTAAGCAAAGGTTAACCTTGATTTTTCTAACCTCTATAAATAACTACTACGACACACATGTCGTACAACTCTAGGAGCAATGATGAAATACTTAGTGCCACTATTAACCATTTTACTTGTTGCGGCTTGCTCCTCACGCCCTACCACTTCTGGCATTGGTGTTGAGCAGGCATCACAACAGTATAACCAACAACTGATTGTTAATAACCCTGAACTTGGCAAGAAATTAGCCATTACAGATGTAAAAACACGTCAAACAAATGGCTTAACAGATGTTGTTGTGACACTGGCAAGCCAGTACAAAAAGTCTCAATACTTACAGTATCAATTTACTTGGTATGACGCTGATGGCTTTGTTATTCGCGGCAACCATTCGCCTTGGCAACCTATCACTTTATTTGGATTTGCTAAAACCCAGTTACCGGGCCTAGCCCCGACAGCAAATGCTGTCACCTTCTCGCTTGCAGTGCGTGAAGTGTCAACAGAAGCACAAGAATTTGAAGATTAAGGATACTACAATGAAATTACTTTCTGTTAAGTCGGCTGCGGCCGTTGCAATGACAAGCGCTTTATTGCTGTCTGGTTGTGCAAATAAAGCCGTTGTTAGCTATGGTGATGCACAAGCTGTTGAAACTACTGATATAAATTTTGGCTCAACGGATCTACAAAAAGTAGCAAGCCAGATGACAGACTCATTACTTGCTTCACCTGTGGTTGGCACCATGACAGCAAATACTCGCCCTATCGTGTTTGTTGAGCGTATTAAAAACAAAACGAGCGAGCATATTGATACTGAATCAATTACTGATTCAATCTCAACACAGTTATTACGCAGTGGTAAGTTCCGCTTTGTTGATATGACCCGTGTTGAAGCTGTGCGTGAGCAACTTAATTTCCAAAACGTCGATCCACTTGTTGACCCAAATACAGCGATTGCTTTTGGCCAGCAAGTTGGTGCGCAATATATGTTATACGGCAACTTATCGAGCATTGTTAAATCAAATGCTGACAAGGCTGATGTTTATTACAAATTCACAATGCGTTTAATGGATTTAAAAAGCGGTCTAGTTGAATGGGCTGATGAAACTGAAATCCGTAAAACTCGTGAGAAATCAACTTTTGGCTGGTAGCCAGGAGGGTATATGAAATACCTAATTACTATCCTAGCAAGCTGTTTATTACTGAGCTCGCCTAGTTATGCTGATTATCAGCGTAACAAAGCAGTACCAGTACAACAGGTGTTGTTTGGCTCTGTACAATCCGTACGAACCATTACCGAACAAGAGCTAGTCAGAGATAAAACAAACGGCTGGGAAACGTTTGGTGGTGCGCTTATTGGCGGCGTTATCGGTAACCAGTTCGGTGGCGGCAGTGGCCGCACTGTAGCAACCATTTTAGGTTCGATGATTGGTGGCTCTGTTGCTCACAACCGTCAACAAAACAGTCGCGTTATACAATATCAGCTCGTTGAATTGATGATCAAAGTAGAAAGCGGCGAGCAGTTCATGGTTGTGCAAGACAAAGATAACCAAATGCTGTTTAACCAAGGTGATAAAGTACGCCTGGTGTACCTCACCGATAACACGGTACGTGTTGATAAAGCGTATTAAAAAAGCGAGCCTCGGCTCGCTTTTTTTAGCTTTGTCGATAATCAGCGAAGAATCGCTGCATCTTACTCATGGCTTCTGTTAAATCATCTTTGTTTGGTAAAAACACCAATCTGAAATGATCAGGATCAGGCCAATTAAATGCGCGACCATGCACTAATAAGATTTTCTCAGCTTTGAGTAAATCTAAAATCATGCGTTCATCATTTTTGATATTAAAGTGTGCTGTATCCACTTTCGCAAATGCATATAGCGCCCCTTTAGGCTTTTTACAGCTAATACCATCAATGGCATTTAAACCACGCCATGCAATATCTCGCTGAACGTACAGCCGACCACCTGGGTTAATAAGGTTATCAATCGACTGCACACCACCTAACGCTTGCTGAATAGCGTATTGTGCAGGTACGTTGGCACATAATCGCATAGACGCCAGCATATCTAGGCCACGACTTAAGTCGTCCATCATGCTAGTACGACCGCTTAACACCATCCAACCCATTCGCAAACCCGCAGCGCGGTACGTTTTGGCTAAGCCATTAAAAGTGATGATTGGCACATCATCACACAATGCACCAATAGAGCTGTGTGTGACACCGTCGTATAAGATTTTCTCGTAAATTTCATCGCTCAATAGCAAAAGCTTGTGTTCACGAGCAATATTGATAAGTTCCATCAAAAGATCATCACTATACACCGCACCGGTGGGGTTATTAGGGTTAATAAGCACCAGTGCTTTGGTCTTTGAAGTGATCTTCGATTTTATATCAGCAATATCAGGGAACCAATCTTGTTCTTCATCACATAGATAATGCACAGGGTTACCCCCTGCTAATTTAACCGATGCTGTCCACAGCGGATAATCCGGTGCGGGAATAAGCACTTCGTCGTCATTATCAAGTAATGCTTGGGTGGTCATTTGAATTAATTCGCTGACCCCATTGCCGATATAAATATTATCGACATCAAGATTAAATAAACCGCGTTGCTGATAGTGTTGATAGACAGCCACACGGGCTGAGTAGAGGCCTTTAGAGTCACAGTAGCCTTGGGCTGAATATAAGTTACGAATGATATCTTTGTGCATATCTTCAGGCATATCAAAGCCAAAGGCAGCCGGGTTGCCAATGTTTAGCTTTAATACTTTTTGCCCTTCATCTTCCATTTTTCGAGCTTGTGCAAGCACAGGCCCACGTATGTCATAACAGACACCGTCTAGTTTGTGACTCTTTTTGATTTGTGACATGGTTACCTCTACTAATTAGCCTTAAGACTAACCTAGTACGGGGCCACCACGCCAGAGGATTTTTGCGGTTATAACTGAAATAAATTCAAGTTTTTAGCGATTAGCAAACCAAGCTTGTAGTTTTTCTACAGAACCTGATACTTGAACATCTAAACTCTGTGAGTTTTGCTCTGCAGTTGCTAGATCATTTTGATTAAGTGCTTGTTCGATTGACTGCGCAAGTTTAGACAGGCTCGCAGCACCAAATTGGGCTGCATTTGATTTTAAACTGTGTGCATGTCGTGCTGCAGCTTCGTTATCTGAACCAAGATTTGCAAGTACCTCAGAGCCTAAACGCTGAAATTCACTACAACAAAAGGTCAAGGTGTCGGCAAATTGGTCACCTAAAAGTGATTCCATCCCTTCAAGTGCACTCTCATCGATTGTGATTGTCGTCATCTTTATCCCTTAATCAAAAACGTAATTATATAAATCGCAACTTTAGCCGTTCATAGCTAAAAAGCAAATCTGCTTTGCGAGTTAAGCTCATGTATACTAGGCATAGTTTTGATTTACACCTGAGTTCGTATGGCTAGAGAATTGTGCTCACATTGTGGCTTTTCAGTTAAAACCTGTTTATGTGATTCAATAAGCATAATCAATAATAAACTAAAAATCATTATATTACGCCACCCTAATGAGGAAAAAATTACTAAAAACACCGCTAATTTACTGAATTTAGGCTTAGAGAATTGCCAAATCATCGCAGGCGAGTCAGAACGGGACTTTTTGCAGCTTGCAACATTACCAAAGGCAACAACAGCGGTACTCTACCCTGCGGATGACGCATTAAATTTAGACGAGCACACTGCCACCACAGATGCTTTCAAACAGTCTTTGACCCATTTAATTGTGATTGATGGCACATGGAAAAAAGCCTACAAAATGCTGCAATTAACCCCAAGCCTCCACGCATTTGAGGCTGTGAGTTTTAAACAGGTACCACAAAACAAATACGTCATTCGCAAAGCGCCACGAGCAGATAGTTTATCAACTTTAGAAGCTGTGGCTCATAGCCTTAAATTAATTGAAGGCCTTGATGTAACGCCACTATATAGATTATTAGCTGCGCTGGTCGATAAGCAAACTCAGCATATGCCAGCTAATGTTAAGGCGCGCTATCTATAATGCGAGTATCAAAACGACTTAGTGCGGGTTTTCATCGTCAGGGACCCGATTATCGCTTTGATGATCAGGTCGATTTTGACGATATTCGCGATACATTTGGCTTTCGTACAATGGTGGTTGGCAATTGGGTTAACAAACAAGAACGTTTATTAGCGGCAAATTTAATTTACGATGCCTTAGCTGATCTTGCGCAAATACTGACTTTACCACCAACGGCAATTGGTCTTAGGGGGAAGCTTAATTTTGCCTTTGGTCATGGCGGCCAAAAAGGTGTGCAGGCTCATTATAATGCCAATAGTCAAACCCTTGCTCTGGCTAAAAATGCCGGTGGTGGCGCACTCGCCCATGAATGGTTTCATGCTTTTGACCACCATATTTGTCAGCATTTGTTTAGCGACAGAAAGAGTATGCAATTTTGCTCGGCGCTATGGCTCGAACAGTCACCAGATTTAAGTCATCCACTTAATCAGCGCTTAAATGAGTTTTATCATCAGGTATTTTTAGACAACTCAGGTGCGAACCCAAATGAGTTTGTGAAGCAATCTATCGCTTTTGATCAGCAGGTTAAGCAACTTTATATGAGTATGCCTGAAGAACTCGCGGCCCGCTGTTTTGAACAGTGTATTGACAGGCACCCTGATATAAAAAATAGCTTTTTGGTAAGTGGTTTATCAACAAGTGGCTTAATTTACCCAGATGAGCAACATACCATGCGCTGTTTTGCAGCGCTACTTAATTACTTTAATCAATTAGGTTCGCTGTTGCATCAAGACTAATTTCAACTTTCTGCACCTCGTTTATCCAATCTAAATAATCATCTGCACAGAGCGGCTTTGAAAAATAGTACCCCTGCCCAAACTGGCAGCCATAACTTTGTAACATAGCCAGACTTTGCTCATCTTCGATACCCTCAGCTACAACATGCGCCCCTAAAGTAGTGGCTATATCACAGGTTGCCCTACAGATACTTTGATCATTAACCGAAAACGGCAAATTCAATACAAACTGCTTATCTATTTTCACTTCATCAAAGCCAAGCTGACTTAAATAAGCAAGTGAAGAATAACCTGTACCAAAATCATCAATCGCGAGCTTTAATCCGATTAAACGGTAGTCATCCAGTGTTGCTTTAATCTTTTTACTTTCTTCCAAAGTTGCTGATTCTGTAAGCTCTAACATCACTGAGTCAGCCGATACTTTTTGCTCATTTAAAATGGTGATTAAAAGCACCGGTAAGTCTTTATTTAATAGATCTTTTGCTGATATGTTAATGGAAATAACGTGATCGGGTATCAGTTTGCAAAACTTCGCTTGCCACTCAATACCTCTTTCAACAACCCATTCAGTCAACTGATTGATCACCCCTGCTGACTCTGCTATCGGAATAAACACATCAGGGCTTACTGCGCCAAATACTGGATGCTGCCAACGCAGTAATGCTTCACAACCCACTACTTTGCCTGTTTTCAGACATATCTGCGGCTGAAAATGCAAGCTAAGTTGGTTTTCATCAATTGCAATTTTAAGAGCCGCAGCAATAGATAACCTTTGCTCTGAAAGACGCGCACTTTCAGAGTCGAACATACGCCAACGCTCACCTTGTAAACGCTTTTCCGACATCGCTTGTATAGCACATTGAAAAATTTGCTTCGCAGTATTGCCATGCATAGGGTAATACGCAACACCAATATCAACACTGTCGACTAAATTAATCTCTTCATGAGTTAGTCCTTCTTCAAACACGCCATGGATCAAACATGCAAACTGCTCTATGTGACTTAGCTCAAGCTCTCCCATTACTAAACAGCCAAACGTACTGTCATCAACATGAGCGAGCCATGCACTTCTGCTGGCTTGAATTTCGAGTTTCAATGCATTCATACTCTGCAGCTGACTATTTAAAATACTTAATCTTTCATTGATACAAATATTGGCTTGTTCAAAGCCAAAAGTAGAACGTGCATTTGAAAGTACATGAGCCTTAAATAATAAAACTGAAAAGTGTTGTTTCTGCGATACTTTTTTTACAATTTGCGCGATCAAAAATTGTTTATTTGGCAGTCTAGTATCTACATCATGCAGCATCGAATAACTAAATGCTGAAATTTGTTGGCGATCTTTTAACAACAGCACAGAACAAATCGCCAATGAAGTAATAAGCAAAATGGTATTATGAACGTCATGATAACCAATGCCAAAGCCATTCCAAATGAATAAACTAAATACTTGAATAACGATAGTTAAAAGCATAAAAACACGCAGATGAGTACGGTTGTTAATACGCTTAATCAAACTGTAAAAGATTGCTGCAACAAAGCCCAAAAAGCCCAAACAGCTGACTATAAATAGCCACTGACGATTAAATTGAGGCAATATTGATGAGAGCAAGGCCGCAATCAACAAACAAGCCATCATTGCTTGCCAAGCTTTTTTAAACTTAGCTGTGTAAGTATGAATCGCTAAAAAGTGATATAAAAAATAGCTAACAAAGCACAATGCAAGCTCATTAACAGGCCATTTAGCTTCCCAATCTAAGCCGTCAACCAGGTAGCTAATCAGGCCGTTATCAATCAAGAAACCGATACAAACCAGTACAAAGTAAGCACTTAACACCATATATTTTGGTTGCTTCGATACAAAGAAGTACATTGCGCTTACTAAGATACATAAAATAAGTACACCTAAAATAGCACCGTAACCTAAAATTGTTTGGTGTAAGTTGGCTTCAAATACTTTTGCAGCAACAACTCCCACCTCAATGGTCAACGCCCTATCATGCACAAAATTAACCAATGCCCAGCGATGCCCTTGGCCATGCTCAATCAACCAATGAGGGCGAACATTCGATAAGCTTTCTAGTGAAGCAAGCCGCTGATTATTAGTAGCCTGAAAATTTTCATCTAAAAGATAAAATTTAGCCCATGTTAAGTTTGGCTCGCCGAGAAAAACAACATAGTTTTTGTTCTTGGGTAATTGATATAAATCGATGATCAGCCAATGAGATGTTTTTGCTGCAAGGCGAATCGAGCTTGTTTCTAACGCATTTAATTTTTTTGCGTTTTGTAACGATGCTTCGAGGGATTGGCTCAGTTTGGCAAGTGGCTGCTCTGAATCAAGCAACCATACAGGCAAATCTTCATTAGCAGCAGAAACAATGCCGCTGTGTAGCAATACACAACACCATAATATGAGCAGCTTTGTAATTATCCGACTGACTTGCTTGCCAATAAAGTGCATTTTAGCTCCGTGCTTTAAACACCAGCTAAAAGTATGGGGGTGATAAGCTTAAATTGCCAATTATAGTTAACTAAATTAGGTAAAAAGTTTGGCAACAAAATATTATGTGGCACTCAAGCCACATAATATACGATTATTTATTATCATCACTGATACGACTTGCAACGGCCGAATTTTGATCTTTATATTTCGCGTCTTTACGGGTGTTATATGGATTTTCTGCAGGGCTTGTCATGGTTTCAAAGCTCATAGCACCAATTTTCATCATCGGACGAAGTGCTAACGGCAATTTGCCTGAGTTATAAAACTCTAAGACAATATTTCCAGACCAACCTGGATCAATACGATGAGCGGTTACGTGTACCATTAAGCCTAAGCGAGCTAATGATGAACGTCCATCTAACCAACCAACAATATCAGCGGGCAAAGTCACTTTTTCATAAGTGATAGCCAAAGCTAACTCGCCAGGATGAAGGAAGAAAGCTTCTTCTTCTGCAAGCACAATTTCATCACTCATGATTGATTCCATCGCCTTGTTTAGCTGATCTTTTGGACCACTTAAGTCAACATAAGCTGCGGTATGATCTTGAAAGACTCGAAATTTATTGCCCAAACGTAAGTCCACAGTCACACCTGAAATCATTTCTTTACTCGGTGTTGGCTCAATAACAATGCGGCCTTCGTCAATATACTGCTGAATATGGGTGTCTGATAATCTCATTAATTATTCTACCTAAAACAACTTAAACATCTGATTTTAAGCTGAAAAAACACGCTAAGCTTTAAACTAAACACAGCAAAAGTCGCGTGTGTATTAGTAAAGCCAAATGGGGTGGATATAGTGTGACATATATTACACAAATCAACAGCGTGTTGCGCAAATAATTCTCAACAAAATAAGATAAGCCATCTCAGCTAATAACATCAGCTATTTCCGATTTATCTGAACTGCTGAGGTTTGTTTTAATTCCCCGATTACAGGGAGAATGAGGATAAGTTGTTATGGATTTCGTGATTTTATCCGTAATAACATTGCCAGCATGCGTTGTCGCAATTTTAATCGCCAAACATTACGCTAAAAAGCACGATTTATGGTATGGCTTTCTCGTTTTTGTAGGTTCACTACTATTAACTAGCTGGTCGGTGGCTGGCTTAGTTGCTAACGAAACTTTCTTTTTTCCGCTACCTTCATTGCTCAGTATTGCCTTTTACTTCTACTGTTTTGGTGAAACCGATATTGTGTTTATGCCAAATTTTTTAATTAATCCTGGCATTGCTATTTTTTGCTATTTTTCTGGTTACTTTTTTTATCGTAATAAACTCTTTTAAAGCCCTGCTATTTTAAATCGATTAGCTTATCTCAATTAGTTTAATAAAAATAAAAGCCGCTCATTGAGCGGCTTTGGTTCTATCAGGGATCATATATTAAAAGCTATAACGGGCACCAATTGTGTAACGAGGTCCGTATTGACGAGCAAATAAGAATTGCTCTTCGTAACGACCGTAGCCACGCTCAGTTTCGTTGTTAAGATTTATACCTTCAAAGAAAACGGTCATGTTTTCGTTAATGTCATAGTTAACGCTTAAGTCCCATTGACCGTAAGTGTCGCCAAACTGTGGCGGCGCATCAGATGAACCTTGTGACTGACCCACACCAATCAAGTACGAATCACGCCATGCGTAAGTTACTTTAACTGACAAGCCATCTTTATCATAAAAGGCTTGGAAGTTAGCTGAATCGCTCAAACCTGATAACGGAGCTTGTTGGGTCAAACTATCAACATCAAATTCAACATCACCATCTACAAATGTGGCATTAACACCTAAACCGAAGCCACTTTCACCAAATAAGTGTTGAACAGCAAGTTCAAAGCCATCGACTGATTTGCTGTCGGTATTTTGTGGCTGAGAAATGTTCCATACCATGAGGGGGTCTGAGCTCGTCGGTTCAATAGCGCCATCCGCATTGCCATAACCAAGCGCTAACATTTCATTGAAAATAGCATCACTCGTAGCCTGCTCTCCGCGCGCTTCAACTGACGCTACAGCCTCTTGGTAACGAGGACCATTTAAGATGTCATGTAAACCATCAATCGTTGTTTCAGTAATTTGTGTTTGAATAAAGTTATCAACGTCTTTTTTGAAGTAGCCAAGCGATGCATAGCTACCTTCGCCGTAGTAATATTCAAGCGATAAGTCTAAGTTAGTTGATTCAAAAGGTAAAAGACTAGTGTTACCTTGGCCACCAGTGCGTGAACCCGGTTTAGGACTACCTGATAAGCTTCGGCCACCAGCAAGGTTACCAAGCGGTGCACGGGCCATGGTTTTACCCCATGAAACACGCCCCACAAGCTCGTCTGTGATCTCAACTTTTACATCGATATTAGGTAACCAGATATCGTAATTACCTTCTTCTTGATAAAAATTATCTGTGCCACCAGTTTCGTACTGCATAATCCATTCAGATGCACTCACCCAGTTCACTTGGCTTTCAACGCGTTGGCGAACCGTACTGGTTACATCCGTTTCTTCATAACGAAGACCTGCGTTAATCTGAACGAAGTAATTAGCTACATCAAATTCCCACAAGCTGTTCACATAAAAACTTTGCGTTTTCTCTTCTACATAGCTTTCGCTGTCGATACCATCAAAGAATGGGTCAATTGAATATTGATTATCACCCAATAAATCTTCATTTAAAAAAGCAAGCTGACGAGCTAACGCCTCTTCAAAGCTATAGGTGTAATAGTAATTTGGCTCAAGGGCACTACCACCACCAGCGAACTGGTCAAGCATGTCACCAGTTTCGTTATAAGTGAACATGCCGTCAGGGAGAATTTCGGTAAATGATGGATTAAAACCCGGACCGCCTCTTAAGCCACTCCAGGCCGTGAAACCACCCATGGTTTGCTTGGTATTTGCCGCCCCAAATTTTACTTTAACTAATGGAATTTCGAAGCTTTCATTAAACCAAGTTGTATGAAGCTGGGCTTGCTCAACCTTAGACTCACCTGGCGAATAACTAAACTGGCTGAAGTTTGAATCAATTTCACTTGGGTCAAGTACTGTTGTGCCGTTGTTCCAGTTAACGTATGCGTGCGGAATTTCACCTGTGCGGTAGTCATATACTTTGCTCTTTAACTGGTCAGAACCAAGGATAATTTGACCGTCTGAGCCTAAACCGTCATCTGCACCATTATCTGTTTCGTTTTTCGAATCATGATAATCGAACTCAACTTCCCACTGATCGTTAATTTGCCACTCTAGGTTTAAACCGATTGAACGCGCTTTAACTTCTGTAGTAACACGGCTTGCAGTAAATGAGCCGTCGTTTCCACTGATATCGGCATAAAGTGCAGTACCATTTTCATCAAGCTCATAGCCATTAATGTTACCACCGAACTCATTCCAGATACCCCAACCTACGGTATTCACACCAGTAATAGCACGGCTTGCTGTGTAATCAACTGTTGCAGTAAAGCTTTCAACTGGCGAGTACTGTAAAGTTACTTGGCCATTAGTACGCTCACGTTCAACATCAGCAATACTGTAGTTCATGTCTTTCGGGAAGAAATGATTACCGACACGGTTGCCTTCGCTATCTAATGGACGCGGGTCAATGTACTCTCCTTCATCAAGAGTTGGTAAATCAACATTAGCTTGCCAACCTTGAATATTGGCACTTTGCTGTTGAAAGTCACGTTCTTGATGTGAGAAAGATGCCGCAAAACCAAATGTATCATCAGCATAGGTATTGCTGTACATCGCTGAAAATTCTGGCGTTACATCATCACCTTTTTCATTTGACGAGTCATGAATAGCTTTAATAGACGAGCTAAACTTTTCGCCTGGGCTATTTAATGGGCGAGTTGTAATAATATTTACAGTAGCTCCTAGACCACCACTTGGTACATCAGCTTGACCTGATTTTGCTACTTCAAGTGCACTTACACCATCAGCGGCAATATTCTCAAGGGCGTATGAACGCGTATAACCCGTGCCTGGCATTTGGCGACCATTAAGCATTACGAGGTTAAACTCAGGGCCAAAACCACGTACCGTAATTTCGCTACCTTCGCCGTTTGAACGACTCACCGATACACCGGTAATACGCTGTAATGATTCAGCTAAGTTAGTATCTGGGAATTTACCCATCTCTTCTGCTGAAATCGCATCAACAACACCTGTTGCATCACGTTTCATATCCATGGCGCGGATCATACTGCCACGAATACCTTTAATTTCGATAACTTCAATATCGTTATCAGCTTTCTCTTGCTCATCCTGTGCATAAGCCGACATAGTGCCTAGCCCTGCGGTTAAAATCATCGCAACTGACGCTGCAAGAGGTGTTTTAATAAATTTTGTGCTTTTCATGATTTACCTGCTTTTGCAATATGTTGTCATGGATACTGGGTGCTGTAATCAGCACCCATCACTTGTTGCCAATGTTCATTACGGGTTTGCAATAACTGCATTATCAATACGGTAAACCGCACCTTCACCCATCCCCCATGACGGGAACACCATAACAACGTCGATTGCACTAATATCAAGACCTGCACTTAGTAGATCAGCAAGTGTATAGGTATACGTTTGCCACTCACCAACTACAGGCTCGACACCTTCTTGGCTTGCACTTAACGCAAGCTCCACAGCTTGAGCTGCATCGTTTGACTCAATTTTGAATAACCACTGAGCATCTTGGTTGCTGGCGTTTGAAACTATTTTCATTTCAAAGCGAACCACACCTTGTGATAATAAGTGTGAAGCATCAAAGCTTACGCCGTCATCAGCTAAGAAGCCCATAACTGTTGGTTGAGCGCCAATTTGAAACTCAGCAACTGAGCCATGTGCTTCGTCGTCAGTTTCAACTGTTGGCGTACTACCTGCACAACAATCCCAAATACTCCATTGGTCAGCTACATTATTAGCAAATAATGTTAGCTCTGACGCAGCCGTATCTTGCTCAGGTGCATAGATGCGGGCATTGTCAACACGGTAAACCGCACCTTCACCTTGCCCCCATGCAGGGAAAATCATAATTACATCAATTGCACTGACATCTAAACCAGCGTTTAATAAGGTGCTAATTGGGAATGTATAGGTTTGCCACTCTCCAGCAACAGGATCAACACCTTCAGCACTCGTGTTAAGGTTTAATTCAACCGCTGTAGCACCTTCATTTGACTCTACTTTTAGAAGCCAAGGTGCATCTGGCGTTGACGATAAAGACGTGATCTTCATTTCAAATTGCAACATGCCATCATCAACTAATGCTGATGCATCAAACTGGCTACCACTACCACCTGATGAAGTACGGTTGATAAAGCCCATTACTGTTGGTTGAGCACCAATAGAGAACTCAGCTGTCACACCATGCTCTTCATCGTCGACTACTTCGACAGGCGTTGAACCGCCACAACAATCCCATAACGGCCAATCAAGGTTCATTTCATCTGCAAATAAGGTTAATGAAGGTAATGTCGTCGTTGCACCATTGGTGATCTCTACGTTATCAACACGGTAAACTGCGCCCTCACCTTGACCCCATGCAGGAAAAATCATAATCACATCAATCAGTGAAACATTTAGCCCTGCATCTGCCAGTGTTTGCAGAGGGAATGTATAGGTTTGCCATTCACCGGCAACTGGACTTACACCTTCAGTACTCGCACTTAGATTTAACTCAACCGCAGTCGAGCCTTCATCGCTCTCAATTTTAAATAACCAAGGTGCATCTGGAGTTGAAGGAAGCGAAGTTACTTGCATGTCAAAAGTTACATAACCGTCTTCTAACATAGCACTAGCATCGAAAGGTGAGGCTTCTCCGTTTTCATCTGTGATAAAAGCATCACGACTAATGAAACCATTTACAGTAGGTTCTGCGCCAACAACAAACTCAACCACATCACCGCGCTCAGCATCTTCTACTAGCGCAGGTGTTGAACCGCCACAGCAGTCCCATGCAGGCCAGTTAGGATTAAAGCTGTTATCAAAAATGGTGAGTGGCGTTACGGTGCCATCACTCGGTGGAGTCGGAGCTGGTGCTGCACCCTGCACAAGTGCATCTTCTGGATTGTCGTAACCAGGACGAACTGTTTCACAGCCTTTGCCTGTGTCTGGGTTTTGCGAACATTCATAAACTCGAACATAGTCAACTTCAAAAGTCTGACCATTTTCGAATGCACTAGCATCAATACCTAAAGCATTAACGTTTTCTGGCCAGTCACCGCCCACTGCAAAGTTAAGAATTAAATAAAACTCTTGATCAAATGGGGCTGTGTCCCAATGAGTTTCTAACTCACCCGTTGTTTGATCAAAATACTCGGTATACCAACCCTTATGTTTTAGAGCAAGCGCCTCACCATTTGCATTGTAAAGTAATTTTGATTTGCGCTGCGTGGCATACAAGTAGTCATCGACGTACCAGCGGATTTCACCCTCTTGCCACTCAATAGCATAGGTATGAAAGTCATCAGCAGGGTTTACACCTTGGTCAAATGTGTAAGCTTTGCCGCTTTGATCGTTATTTGGCCACTCTTTACCATAATGAAGTGTTCCGTAGATGTTTGACTCAACACCATCCTCGGTTGGAACTTTCAAGTTAACCGACTCAACAATGTCAATTTCGCCTGAACGAGGCCAGCCACCGTAAACTTCATCGGTTGGCATCATCCAAAACGCAGGCCAAGAGCCTTGGCCACTTGGTAATTTAGCTCTTACTTCAAAGCGACCATATTTAAAATCAGCTTTGTAACGAGTATTGATACGTGCAGACGTATAAGGTTTTGCTGCCCCTTCTTCTGCAGGTAATGCAACAATATTAAGAATACCGTCTGCAACAAAGGCGTTTTCTTCACTATCAGTATAACATTGTTTTTCGTTATTACCACCACCTGCACAGTCTATTTCGAAATTCCATTTGTTGTCATCTATGGCATCGCCGTCAAAGTTATCTTCCCAAACCATAACCCAATCTGAAACTGGCTCAGTCGGGTTTACAGTATCTATTTTTGTATCTGTGGCAGAGCCACCGCAGCCAGCTACAGTCACTACTGAAAGCGCCATTGCTAGTTGTGTTAAGTGTGTTTTGAATTTGTTCATTGCATTGAACCCTAACATTATGTGTTTGTTAGTACTCAACTGATTCATATAGTATTATTTTAATCAGTTAATTGTAAGCGCTTACAAAACAGATTAAATAAAAAGAACCATTAATGTAAGCGCTTACATTAGAGTATGGCATGGTTATTAAAACGTCAATAAATTATTAACAATTACTGCAAATTTTTTGACATGTTTTACGCAAATTTAGGCTATATGCTGCTAAAAGCGTGGTTGGGAGTGAATTTAGTACAAAATAATCAAGTCTTTGTTAATAAGAAAAACCCATTAACAAAATCTTTGCAACAATCAATCTTCAGTAATAACAATTTCAACGGAGCTTGTGTGTGACTGCTGATAATACAAGCTACTAGCAAGTACACGGGCAGCTGTTTTGTATGTTTCACTTATTTGAGCCGCGTTATCTTTCGCTATTAAATTGCCCTGCTCTGAGCTTTCACGAATTTCAATGGCCAACGGAATATTAGCAAGTACAGGCACACCATGGCGATGAGCTAATTTTACGGCGCCATCTTTACCAAATACATGGTTTGGTTGCCCACAATGGCCACACAAGAAGTAGCTCATATTTTCAATTAACCCAAGCACAGGGACGTTTACTTTATTGAACATAGCTATACCTTTTTGTGCATCGGCAAGGGCTAAATCTTGAGGGGTGGTAATGATCACAGCACCACTAGCAGGCACTTTTTGGCTCATCGTCAATTGAATATCACCCGTACCAGGGGGCATATCAACGATTAGATAATCAAGCTCTCCCCAAACGGTTTCGTTCATTAATTGATTAAGTGCTCCTGATGCCATAGGACCACGCCAAACGGTGGCATCATCACTTGGAACTAAAAAGCCGATCGATTGCGCTTTGAGATTATGTGCCTCAAAAGGAAGTAAGTTTTTATTATCCGCTGTTTTAGGTTCAGCTCCTTGCAGACCTAAAAGTAATGGAATAGACGGGCCATAAATGTCGGCATCGAGAATACCTACTTGTGCACCCTCTTGCTCTAAAGCCGAGGCAAGATTCACTGCCGTGGTTGATTTGCCAACTCCACCTTTACCTGATGCAACTAGAACAATATGTTTAATTTGCTTAAAACTATAAGAATTAGGTAATTTGACTTTGGCGCTAATTGACACAGGCACTGATAATTTATCGGCGACAAACTTTTCAATTTCGTTGATTTCACCACAGCCAGCAAAAGGTAGGCTTAGTTTTACTTGCCAGCTTTTATCGCTGTTTTGATTAAGCTCTTCGAGCCAGCTTTGCTCAATACCAATGGCAAATGCGCTACTACGATAGGCGGCGAAGGCATCAATGATCGGTGCTTTTTCAGTCGATTTACTTGAGAATAGTTTTGACAGTCCAAACATAGCAATAAATTAGCGTTTCTTTGATGAAAAGTGCTGCGGAATTATGTAACATTCAAGGCATTAAAACCAGACAATTAGATAATATCATTGCTTTAGGTTGTATATAAGCAACTCACAATGAATTAAATAATGATATTCGTGCATGTTTGCATCGAACTAATCTCAATTCGGAATGATTATGGCACAGCGAAAGATCCTGATTACTAGCGCATTACCTTATGCCAATGGCCCGACTCACTTAGGTCATTTACTAGAATATATCCAAACTGATATTTGGGCGCGTTACCAAAAACAACAAGGTCATGAAACCTACTACGTTTGCGCGGATGATGCCCACGGCACACCAATTATGCTTAATGCGCAAAAACAAGGGATCACGCCTGAGGAAATGGTTAAAAACGTGAGTGTTGAGCGTCAACGCGACTTTGCTGATTTCAACATTGAATTTGATAACTATCACAGCACGCACAGTGAAGAGAATCGTCACTTTAGTGAATTAATCTACAATCGTTTAAATGAAGCGGGTCACATTAAAAAGCATACTATTTCTCAACTGTTCGACCCAGAGAAAGGTATATTCTTACCAGACCGCTTTGTAACAGGTACTTGCCCTACGTGTAAGTCAGAAGATCAAAACGGGGACAGCTGTGATTCTTGTGGTGCTACTTACAGCCCAACTGAGCTTATCAACCCACGTTCTGTAATGTCGGGTGCTGAGCCAATCTTAAAAGATTCTGAGCATTACTTCTTCGATCTTCCAGCTTTTGAAGACATGCTTAAAGAGTGGTTACACTCAGGTACGATTCAACAAGAAATGGCGAACAAGTTAGATGAATGGTTTGCAGATGGCTTACAGCAGTGGGATATCAGCCGTGACGCACCTTATTTTGGCTTTGAAATCCCTGGTGCACCGGGTAAATACTTCTACGTATGGTTAGATGCTCCAATTGGTTACATGGCGAGCTTTAAAAACCTGTGCGATAAAAAAGGTATCGATTTTGATGCATTCTGGAGTGAAGACTCAGATGCAGAGCTTTACCACTTCATTGGTAAAGACATCATCTATTTCCACAGCTTATTCTGGCCGGCAATGTTAGATGGCGCAAAATTCAGAAAGCCAACAAACGTATTTGCCCACGGTTTTGTGACAGTAAATGGCGCAAAGATGTCTAAATCAAAAGGCACCTTTGTTAAAGCGCGTACTTACCTTGATAACCTAGACCCTGAGTATCTTCGTTATTACTACGCAGCAAAACTAAACAACGGCATCACTGACCTTGACTTAAACCTTGAAGACTTTGCACTGCGTGTAAACTCTGACTTAGTAGGTAAAGTTGTTAACATCGCAAGCCGTTGTGCAAGTTTCATCACCAAGAAATTTGACGGTAAGCTTAGCGACACAGTGATGGATGAAGCACTGTTAGGTGAGTTCCAAGCGGCTTCTGCAAGCATTGCAAATCACTATGAAAACCGTGATTACAGCCGTGCAATTCGTGAAATCATGGCCCTTGCTGATAAAGCAAACCAATTTATAGATGCTAAAGCGCCGTGGGTGTTAATTAAAGACGAAACAAAACAACAAGAAGCACACGATGTATGCTCTCTTGGTTTAAATATGTTCCGTGTACTTATCACTTACTTAAAACCAGTTCTTCCAGGTATGGCTGCTAACGTAGAAGCCTTCTTAAACGACGGTTTAACATGGCAAGGTGCGCAAACAGCGCTTGTAGGTCACGCAATTAATAAATTCAAACCGTTAATGCAACGTGTTGAAATGGATAAAGTAAATAAAATGATTGAAGAATCTAAAGAAAGCCTAGTTGCTGAAAAAGACAAGATTGATCCAAACAGCCCGCTAGCAAAAGAGCCAATCAGCCCAGAAATCGAATTTGATGATTTTGCTAAAGTTGATTTACGTGTAGCAAGAATTGCTAAAGCAGAACACGTTGAAGGCGCAGATAAGTTATTAAAACTAACCTTAGATTTAGGTGGCGAAACGCGCCAAGTCTTCGCAGGTATTAAATCTGCATATGCTCCTGAAGACATCGAAGGCAAGCTAACGGTAATGGTAGCGAACCTTAAGCCTCGTAAGATGCGTTTTGGTATGTCTGAAGGCATGGTATTAGCAGCTGGCCCTGGCGGTAAAGAAATTTATATTCTTAACCCAGATGAAGGCTCAGAGCCTGGCATGCGCGTAATGTAATTGCACAATTACTAGCTACTAAAAAACCGTTGTGTTTTAGGCACAACGGTTTTTTTATGTTGAATGTATGGTTATGAACTTGGGCATGCCGGGTGCTCAGTCAGTACTTGAGTAATTATTTGTCCGAACTGCTGGTGTTGTTGCTCTGTGATAGCAAAAGCAGCATTGTAAGCGAGAGTGTCAGCAAGCTCACCGGTTACTACTTCATAAAAAGTCATTGCGGTAAGTAAGTGCCCTGCATCTGAAGCATGATTACCATCGGCACTGTAAAAATTCAGATCTGGTAATGCAGCTATTGCTTTGTCCCAAACTAAACCGACAGGTGCAACACAGCTTGTTTCTTTTTCGCTAATAGACAAGTGTAATTGATAGACAAGCTCCCCTTCTTTGCTGTCACCTCGCTGTGGATGCTCAGGAAATAAGATGGGTGTGATATCCAGCTCTTTCGCACTTGCAATCAATCGCTCTGCCTCACTCGTAGAATAGTTAACAGAGCCAGACTGAGAATATTTCTGACCTTGAAAAATAGCATGACTCCAATTGTCTTGCTGTAGCTTTTCAACATTGCCCGATTCGTTAACTATCTCATCTAAAAAGCGACCACTGACGGTAAGGGTTGATACTTGAGCGTTGGTTAACTCACTTGAAATGAGCTGTTCAAGCAAATCCCCTAATTTAGCGCTATGGCTATTACCGTAAATAATAACTTTATAGTCAGCACTACCACTGTTATCGACTAGCCCAACAGTTGTATCTGGGGTGGAGCTGTCAGGCTCATCGACTTTTGTAGTTTCGCTTTTTGAGCTTGAACCACATGCAACGAGACTAAATGAAATGACTAGTAACAAATAGCATCGAATTAACCTAGCAAGCTTATCATTGATCATATTTAACCTTTTTGGCTTATTATTTTTATGTCGTTAATATTGAGACATAAAACTGTAAATTGCCAATTTTTATACGATTTTCATCTAAGGTGCTAAATATAAATCATGTAAAACTCGCTCTTTTCGAGGTAAATAATAGTCATCATAATCAAGTGACACTATGACTCTTTTAGCTTTACCTAACAACTCACTGCGAGGCACTAAACCAATCACTCTCGAGTCTGCACTATGATCGCGATTATCACCCATCGCTAAATACATATCCTTAGGAATTACGACAGGTGCAAAATGCTGCATCACCGAAGAGGCTTTTGATACCTGGATGGCGTGCTGAACACCTGCAAGGTTTTCAATCAGTGTCTGCTGCTCTTGCTTGTCATCAGTTAATGCGTAATTAAGCGCTTTACCGTTAATAATCAATTTATTATCTACTAAAGTCACTGTATCGCCCGGCACACCAATAACACGCTTTATTAAACGATTATTTGCAGCCTTGGAATCAAATACGATGATATCCCCGGCTTTTGGCTCATCGGTGCGCATAAGCGAAATATGAGTAAATGGCACACGCAGATCATAAGCCATTTTATCCGTTAAAATACGATCCCCTTCGACAATGGTCGGATTCATTGAACCTGTTGGCACTTCATACCAATCAGCTACCGCACTTCTAAAAACACTCATCAAGCAGATAAATACAATCAATGAACGGTTATTTTTCCATACTTTTACAATCCAGTTCATAGTCATTCCTTATTTTGTGGTTTGTTTTACTAAGAGCCTTTAGCTGGGAATTAGTTCTTAACTAAATGTAACGAGATACGTCAAAGATAAAAATATTATACATGATGTTAAAAATATTTGACACAGCAAGCAATGAGTAGTTTACTTAACATCAAGTCAAATATATTTTACATGGGATTATGAAAGATGAGCTACAAAGAAATGACAATTTGGGGCACTTTAGTAGTGACAATTGGCCTTTTAAGTTATTACCTCCTAGGTATTAATTCACTACAAGCTGCTGGAAATCTTAGCCAAGATACCATGGTTTCATACTTATATAAGGTCGTTGTTGTAGCGGTAATCTTAGAGATAATCATGCAATCGATACTTGCAGGCACTAAACACAAAGAAGCAGACTTAGGTGATGATGAACGCGATAAGCTCATTGAATTAAAAAGTACCAAACTTGGACACTGGTTTTGCTCTGCAATTATCTTAATGTGTGTATTTCTAACGACTCAAATTGAGCGTGTGTCAGACCGTATGTTGTTACCTGAGGTCTCTGATCTATATAATATTATGCATTTACTTATTATAGGTTTTTTAATTAGTGAAATTATCACGAATGCTAGCAAAGCGTATTTATATCGAAGAGATAGCTAAATGACAAAACAGCTCAGTAATACCATTCGTGAACTTCGATTTCATCACAATGAAATGACTCAGCAAGCATTGGCAGAGGCTGTTGGCGTTTCAAGGCAAACCATAGTAGCGATTGAAAAAGGTAAGTATTCTCCGTCGCTCGAAGTGGCTTTTAAGATTGCTCAATTGTTTGATAAGAAGCTGGATGATGTTTTTTCATATCAATAGGCCAACAAAAAAGGTTAGCTATTTAGCTAACCTTTTTTGTTCAGTAAGCATCGTAAAATCTTACGGCTGCTGATTTTTGAACTGCGCTTTGGCTTGTTCAACTTCGTCATCACTGATCCCAACTGATTCAGCCGCTTCTTTAATAAGGTGTGGCTGCGTCATCACTAATGCCATAAGTTGTTGAAGCTTTTCTGGTGGGATACCTAACTGTTGAACCAAACCCATTGCCATCATTGGGTTTTCCATAAATGCTTGGAACAGCTCACGCACTTTTTCGTCACTTACATTGTGCTCTTTGAGCATTGCAATAATTGGGTTCATACTAACCTTTACTTTTAACTACTAATAAAACCAATAATATGGGCAAATTAATGTTATTCAACTAACATCACCACTTTTCCCGAATTTTCGTTGTTATCTAAAATACGATGAGCCTCATTTGCATCTTGCCAATTTAACGTTTTATAGATATTGCAATCCAACAGTCCTTGTGCCAAATCATCATAAAAGCGGGTTATAAACTGCTCTTTTAAATCGCGCTTAAATTCAATTGAACGGTTTCGTAAGGTTGATGCATGAAATGAAATACGCTTACTAAGCAGCCTTGCAAAGTCAACCTCAGCAAAGCGCGCATCTAAAAACGCTAACATCACAATTTGGCAATCCATTGCTGCAACGGCGGCATTTTTGTTTAAATAGCTCCCTGAAACTGGATCAACAATGGTATTGGCCTGTAAATTATTTGCTTTGAAGTATTCTACAAAGTCGGTGGTTTTATAATTGATGGTATGGTCAGCACCCAGCTGTTTGGCATGCTCGCACTTTTCATCGCTTCCGGCGGTGATCACCACTTGAGCGCCAGCGCGTTTTGCCATTTGAATTGCGGCACCGCCTACGCCACTGGCTCCTGCATGAATAAGTGCCGTTTGCCCTGCTTTAAGCTGACCAAATTGAAACAAAGCAGAAAATGCCGTTAAGTAAACTTCGCTGATTGCAGCGCCTTGGGCCATTGTCATTTCATCTGGTAAAGGCATCACTTGCGCAGCATCAACGGCAACATACTCGCTGTAAGCACCGCCCGCACACAAGGCAAAAACGCGTTTATTAGGCCAGTCACCGGATACTGCACTACCTTGCTCAACAATGGTACCGGCGCATTCTAACCCTAGAATTTCACTGTCACCTTTGGGCGCAGGATATTTACCTTGTCGCTGTAAACAATCTGCCCGATTAACGCCGACTGCTGCAACAGCAATAAGAACTTCGTTATCTTTTAGGGCTGGTTTATCTGTTTGCGCAAAATGTAACTGTGAATCTTCGTGCTTAATATAACGCATATCACCTTCTATTTAATTCGTTGCCAGATCTCAGCTTCGACTAATTTGCCATTTTCATACAAAGTGTGGTGCCATAAGTCACCTTCTATTTTGTAATCAAATGCCATGGTCTTGCCAAGTAATGAAGGTACATTACCATAGGAAAAAGTTTCGATAAATTGCTGGTCTTGCAAAACATATTTGCCGCCACCAGCATAATGAAAGTTACCTTTCTTTTGAGTGATATAGCTAAAATGACTAGGCGTAATCAGCTTTACAGAAGTTATTTCTGGCGCTTTTGCCGTTACATAACCATCACTGGCTGCATATTTACCTTCAACAAATTGCCAACTACCTAATAACGGATTGGCGCTTACAATTGATGAAATAAATAAACTCGATATTAAAAGTGTGTTTTTCATAGTGCGTTCCTTAGCATTTATTCAATAGCATACGCTAACACTATGTTTCGATTAAACAGTTACAGGTTGAGATTTTTTCATTTGAGCTTTCATCGAAGAAAAGCGCCAAGACTGCTTATAAGGATAAACATCAAGCAATTGCCCATCGTTAATAGCCGCTTGTAATTGCTGCCACATAGTGGCTGTGAAAATATCTTGGTGGGCTGCATTAAAATAATCAAACGCCCGCTTATTGGCGCTAAAAAACACTTTAAACTGGCTAGGAAATACATCGTTTTCTGCGATATCAAAGTAGCTTTCGCTGCTGAGCTCATCCAATGAGTCATCGGTTTTTGGCAGCTCTCTAAATTGACATTCCGTCATTGGGCAAATTTCATCGTAGTCATAGAACACCACTCTTCCCCAACGAGTGACACCAAAGTTCTTCATCAGCATATCGCCGGGAAAGATATTAGCCCCCGCGAGCTCTTTTATTGCTTTACCGTAATCAACCATGACTTGCTGCAGTTTTCGCTCATCACAGTCATTGATATACAAATTAAGCGGCGTCATTTTGCGTTCTACATAAACATGGCGCAATATAAGTGCATTACCCGAAATTACTAAACTATCACCAATTTGCTGCTGCATTGTCTTTATTAGCTCTTCACTAAATCGACTTAAATCAAACGCTAAATAACGAAATTCATGTGTATCAACTAACCGACCAACTCTGTCGGCTTGTTTAACAAAATCGTATTTGGCCATGACCTGCTGTTTGGTGGCTGTTTTCGGTGCACTGAATTTATCTTTGATTACCTTATAGACATAATCTGAGCCTGGGGTTGTAAATACTAGCATTACCATGCCCGGCGTTCCTGGCGCAATAATGTATTTATCATCCACAGGGCTATTGCGCGTGGTATCAACTTTGTAACGATAGAACTCGGTTTTAGCATGTTTGATAAAGCCTATGGCATTAAACAACTCAAAGCGTTGCTTATGGGGCATTAAAACACTGAGATAATCAACGTATCGTGCGGGTTGGTCGGTATCGACCATAAAATAAGTACGCGCAAAGCCAAACAATAAGCTAAGTTGGTCAGCTCCCATCATCACAGCATCAATATGCAGACCTTTTTCACTATTTAACAACGCAATCGCAAATGGCATGTTATCGCCATTTTTAGCAATACATCGACCTATGATGTAACACGCTTTATTTCTGAAAAACAAAGAATTTGCGTATTCAATATAACCATCGTTGAGTGCAAGTAGCTCATAGACTTGCGGGCATTGCAGTTTTGCACCCGCAATTAAAGTACGCTGCAACATGGCAACATCACCAGTAAAATCAGCGTATTGTGAACGAAACACATGGCGTTTTATTAAGCTACTGATGGCACTTTCAAAACCATTTTGTAAAGAAATGCGGCTAACCAATGAATCAAAAGGCCGCGGCCCAAGTTGATAGCGTGCTTTTAGTACAAACAAATGTACATTGCGGATTTTTCGTGAGTCCCAAATAGCACCGAAGGTTGAGTTAAAAAAAGTATGAGCAATCGGCTGATTTTCATGGCTTTGCACCATTTCTGCGTATATTTTTTTGGCTAGTAACCAAATTGCAGGGTCATCTACCTCGCTATAAGCAATAATTTTTACTGCTTGGCTTACCTTTTTTACTTGCCCTTCGTAAACCTGTAATCGCGATTTCATAGCCCCTTGAACTTGATGCCACTGGCGCTGTTCAAAACGACTTTGTGCACCGAGGGTAATATTTAAAAACTCTGCAAACATAGCCTCAAAGCCAGCATACACCGCGCGGGCAAGCTTAGTCGCTACTACCTGATTTAACTGTTCGCTGTGTGATTTAACAGCCAAATGTGAGCTCTGCTGTGGCATTATTTTTATCGCTTATGCTGATTATTTTAGTCGCCTTGTTTACACACAATAGCAAGCGCGCTTTAATTTAGGTAATTAATAAAGATAATAAATAAGATTGATCAAATGAATATTAGGCACGTCGACCTCAACCTATTGGTGTATTTAAATGTCCTCATTGATGAACAAAGTGTGTCAAAAGCCGCCAATAAACTGGCTTTGACTCAACCAGCAATGAGTAATGCCCTTAAGCGTTTACGTGATTTATTTGATGATCCATTATTAGTGAGAGCCGCTGGCACGATGACGCCGACAGCAAAAGCGCTCAGCCTTAAACCTGAAATAGAATCACTGTTAAAAATGGCCGAAGAAATTACTCAGCCAAGTGAAGTATTCGACCCTAGCACAGCTAAAATTACATTTCGGATTATGGCAAACGACTACCTAGAATCAACCCTAATTGCGCCGTTTATCACGCAGCAGCTGGAAAAAAATCCGGGACTTAACTTTGATATTTTGAGCCCAAGCGATGTTAATCTTCAAGATATGGAAAAAGGCACCATCGACCTTGCCATAAACCGCTTTAACGGCCTGCCCCGCTCATTCCACCAAGCCAGTGTTTGGCGCGATAATTACTGCTGCTTAACACACCCAGACAATCCCTACTTACAACAGCAAAATCTTGAAGGCTACCTTGCACAAGAGCACATTTGGGTGAATCGGGCAGGTTGGGGCGTAGAAGCGGCATTGACGAATAAATCAGGTAGTCAAAAACTCGGCTGGGTCGATGAGGCATTATGGCAATTAGAACAAACCCGCAATATTCGCGTATTCACCCGCCACTACATGGTGGCAAGCTTGCTGTGTCAATCACCAAAACTGATTGCCACATTACCTCGTCGACAAGCCATGTTATTAGCAAAACACACTGATTTGGTAATAAGTCCAGTACCTTTTCAAATTGTTCCTATTGAAGTGAAAATGTTATGGAGCCCTTTGTTACATCACGCAAACCCGCACCAGTGGCTTCGCAGAGAGCTACTTGCCTTTGCCAGCACCGTGGCTGATCGCTAAAAACAGCGTAATATTGATAAAATCAATATCAGTTATTGAAAACAACAATTTCATTAATAATGAGTGAAGGGCTAGAGTGAAGTTAAGCACATAAACAAAGAGAAAATGATTATGGAAACTTCAGCGCAATTCACTCAACAGGACGGCCTTTACATTAATGGTCAATTACACTCATTCATCGAGCAACAACTTTGTAAAAAAAGTAATTTACCTTGTGAAGAAATTTACCAAACATTAGCCACTATGGTTGATGAGTTTGGTTGCCAATGCCGTAAAACCAAACATCAAGATGATGATGTTTTACAAGCGGACACACTGTTAAAAGCATACAGCACAGTACGCACTCACCCGCATTGTCATGTTGATGCTCAAACAACAACTGCAGTACTCGATGAATACTGCTGCCAAGTACCCGCTATTTTAGTGGTTGCGTTAATGGACACATTAACAGGTATGACAAGCAATGAACCAGGTGCAGAACATATTTACCAACGTGCAGCACAATTAACAGGTAAACCGTGTGTCTACGCAGTTAAAAGCGCCAGTGCCGCATAATATGGTTAATTATTTGAATTACTTATTCGCGCGATGATGCTTTTTGCAAAATCACTGCAACTAAGCATCGTCGCATCGGCTACTAAATTAGCCAAGTCAAACGTCATTTCATTTGCTTTAAGCGTCTCTTCTAGAGCTTTTTCTATTCTATTCGCAGCCTGATGCCAGTCCATAAAACGTAGCATCATTACCGCACTTAAAATACTGCTTGTTGGATTTGCACTGTCTTCACCGGCAATGCGATTAAATGTGCCATGAGTCGGTTCAAAAAAGGCTACTTCATTATTTAAGTTTGCCGCAGGCATAATTCCTACCCCACCGACTTGTGCTGTTAACATATCAGCTAAGTAATCGCCGTTTTGATTGGTTGTTACCACCACATCGAATTGCTCAGGAGTGAGCAGCGCTTGTTGTAACATGTTATCGGCAATGACTTCTTTGATGATTAAATCATCTTGCTCTTCACGTTTGATAACTAACCAACGACCATTGTCATGCGCTATAGCGTTAAACTCTTGCTCAGCAAGGGCAAATGCCCAGCGTTTAAAAGCGCCATCGGTAAATTTAAGTACATTACCTTTGTGCACCACAGTCAGTGATTCACTGTGCTCTTTAAGGGCAAAGTTAAGGGCATAGCGCATCAAGCGTTCTGCCGCCTCTTTCGAGCTGTTTTTAATACCAATGCCGCATTGGTTATCAAAACGTAGTCGGGTGACACCCATTTCTTGACACAGAAAATCAAGCATCCGCTCGTTGTCAATACTGCCAGCCTGCCACTCAATGCCTGAGTAAACGTCTTCTGAGCTGTCACGTATTACTGTGATTTGAGTTTTTTCAGGCTCTTTTAAGGGGGATGGTAAATGCGGATAACTGCGAATGGGCCGCATGTTAACGAATAAATCCATCTCATGACGAAGAGCCACATTTAAAGAGCGAAAACCACCGCCAAGGGGAGTTGTTAGCGGCCCTTTTATGGCAATTTTATAATGCCTAACCGCATGCAGGGTTTCTTGCGGGAACCAGTCGCCATCGTAAAGCGCTGCTGCTTTTTCACCATTGAAAACTTCCATCCAATGTATTTGTTTATCACCTTGATAAGCATGATTCACTGCTGCATCGACAATATCACGCATCACCGGGCTGATATCTTGACCAACACCATCACCTTCAATGTAAGCAATAACCGGGTTATCAGGAATATACCATTGACCCTTACTATCGATAGTAATTTGCGCGCCATTCGAGGGTACCGAAATGTGTTGATACTGCATCATGCCTTCCCAGCAAGGTGTTTTAATAATATTAATATCAAGAAATAGCTAATTTGTCTGTGCTTACAAAGAAATAGCCGCTATTCAAGCAATCAATGCGTTACCTTGGTTATCTCGTCTTGCATGGCACAAAATAAGGATGCAATAAGCTGCGTATCGAGCGTGACGGTATCTTTTTTAAGCGCAGTATCTACTGCAACGGCTTTAACATAGAGCATTTCACATTCGAACATGTTTGCAGCGCCTTTAAGCATATGAACATTTCTGCTTAAGCCATCAATATCCATGTTTTTATATTGCTCGCGCATTTCTCGATATTGTTCTTCAAGGCCCTTTATATAATCATCTTTAAGCGCCTGAAACTCTTTTTCAGGTAATTTAATATCAGCTAATTCATCGCAATCTAAGTAACTGGCAATTTTATGACTAAACGCATTTCTATCAATTGGTTTGGCGATTAAATCATTGAAGCCTTGCTTCATATAACGGGCAATTTCATGCTTCATGGTATTCGCTGTCAGTGCAATGATTGGCGCACTCACTCCCGTTGCTTGCATCATTTTTAATGCTTCTTGACCGTCCATAATCGGCATTTGAATATCCAGTAGAATAAGGTCAAAGCTGTCTTCTAGGGTTGCTTGCACTGCGTCTTTACCATTTTCAACGGTTGTTACAGTCAGCCCCATACGCTCTAATATTCGCGCAATTAAACGCCGGTTGTCTGGGTGGTCTTCAGCAAGTAGTACCCTACCCTTTAAGTTCTCAGGTGCATCAAGCTTACTAAACGGTGAGGTTTCAACAAGTTTAACTTCACTCATATCATTGAGCCAACGTGTATTATCTGTGGTATAAACCGACATGGTAAAAATAAATTCACTGCCAGAACCGACATTACTTTTAACACTGATATCCCCATCCAATTTTTTGGCGAGGCTTTTAGAAATATTAAGGCCAAGACCAGTACCGCCATACTGGCGAGAAATACTTGAATCCGCCTGATAAAAGGCACTAAATAAAGCTTGTTGCTCTTTGTCTGTCATGCCGATACCGGTATCTTTTACGCTTATCGACAACTTATCGTTATGACAGCTCACCGTTAAGGTTATACGCCCGACTTGAGTAAACTTAAGGGCGTTGGTTGTTAGGTTTAATAAGATTTGCCTTAATCGACTCGGATCAGTAATTAGGTAGTCTGGCAACGGGAACTGATAATCAACACTGAACTTTAAGCCCTTATCACGGATTTGCTTGCCAATAAGTGACTCAATATTGGCAATCGTGGCAAACAAGTCTGTTTCGACTAAATCTATTTCTAGCTTGTTGGCTTCAATCTTCGACATATCGAGTATATCGTTTATTAATCCAAGAACATGGCGGCTATTTTGCAATATAACGCCAATCCCATGGTTGCGCTCATGAGGCTTAATGTCCCCGAGCATAATGCCATCTGCATAGCCAATAATTGATGTCATTGGGGTGCGAATCTCATGACTGATATTCGCTAAAAAGCGACTTTTAGCTTCATTCGCATCGCGAAGCTCAGAGGCAAGCTCTTCAAGCTCCAAGGTTCTTAAATGTACTTTTTCTTCTAGATTTTTATTGAGCTCTACGTTGTCATCGTGAAGCAGCCTAAACTTATCGGCCACAGCAAACGCCAGCAACATGGCGTCCATGGCTGTGCCTATCAACCCCAATAAATATAAATTAATGGAAGTAGCTGGCAGCAAGCCTAAATTAGTTAAATTACCCACCATATTCGGTAGCATCATGGCAATGTAAGCCAGCACAAAATAGCGTGCTGGCTTAAAGCCAATGAGCATACAGCGAATACCTATGTATAAGCCTAAACATAAAGCAACACCCGTTACTAACGTTGAGCAATAAAAACCAAAGCTTGGCCATAAAATACAAAACGGAATACCCAAAGTGGCAATTACACCCACCGTGAGTGATAATTGCGCCAGTTTCGGAAATGTTTCTTTGAGTTTAAGTAAGTTGTTGTAAAACAGGATATTGGTTAATGGTGTGAGGGCAAAGCCGAGCCAGTGAAGATGAGGATTATAGTAACCAAACAGCTGATCAGAAATATGGAAAAAATGGCTCCAAGCAAACACCCAGGATGCAGTAAATAATGCGTAATACAGGTGTGTAACATCACGGGAAACCAAGTAAATTAATAAATTATATAAACCAAGTGCAATGCCCACCCCAAAGCACAGCATCATGATCATATTTTCGACGGTTATGTTCTGAAAATAATCTTGATAAGGCGTTAATACCAGCTTTGCGGGAGTATAAAAGTAGTCACTCTCAAAATAAGTGATTAACGTGTAGTGCTTACCTTTTTCAAGAGATAAACGATTGCCATAGTGAAAAGCAAATTGGTTAGGCTCGACCCCACCGGTGACAAAGTGCTGTATCGGGGCACTTGGATCAGATATATCATAAATGCGGCTTTCTATTTTCGAAACCAAAGTGTTATACGGATAGAGGACTAAATCTTCGATATCACTTTGATTTTCAATTTCAACAATTAACCAATAGCTACCGCCGACAGAGCTTATTCGAGATTGCGGTTTTTTGCTGACTCGCCAAGCATCAATCGCAGCCACAGATTGCGGGAACATATTATCGTTCGCCATAAACACTTCACCGACATCATGGAGGTTTTGATCAGCTACAGCATCAGTGTAGACAAACGTATCTTGTGCATTAGCCGAAACACTTAATATAAACAATAACAGCAGAGTACTTAAATACACAGCTTTAACCGCATTCACAAAACCCCTGTACCATTGTGGTGATGGCAACGACTAGAATTGTAGTGAAACATCAAAGCCATAGCGACGCCCTTCCCCTTTAAAGTCTTCAAGCATGCCTAGGAACGAACTTAAATCGAACTTTAACTGACTATATTCAGTATCAAATAAATTTTTGCCCCACAAAGTAAATGACCAATTATCAACATCGTATTTTAGATGCGCATTCACAATGCTAAAGCCGTCTTGGCGAGCATATGGATTCATATTCTGATCAAAATAGAACTCAGACTGATAATCGTAAATAATGTTGGCCGATAACGGATACGACGCCAAGCTGGTATCGTATTTTATCCCCGCTGAAACATTCCATTTAGAGGTAAATGGCAGTTGGTTATCGGTAATACTGTTACCAAGTGGGTCAACGTATTCTTCAAATTCAGCATGGGGGATATAACCTACTGAAAGTAGCATGGCTAATTGCTTAGTTGCTTGGTAATTAATTTCAGTTTCAAGACCATAAATAGTTGAATCAGCAACATTTTCAAGTAATTGAACAGGAGGCATTTGCGGTGTTTCTGACGCTTGGTTCATAAACACCTGTTGGTCGTTATAATCATAGTAAAACGCTGCCCAATTCATTCTTAATTGCTGGCTAGGCCAGAACGACTTCAAGCCAACTTCATGGGCATTTAAGCGCTCTTTGCCGTAGTTTGCTAACATTGCTTGTTCTTCAGATGACAAAAAGCCGCCATTGTAGCCGCCACTTTTACTACCATTAGCAAAACGATAATAAAGGTTGCTTGCATCTGAATAGCGATAATTAATTGCAAATTGCCCGCTAAAGCCATTATCTGATTGCTCATCGGTAACGCGATAAAATGGTACAAGCACACCGTCTAAGTCGTTCACATCAAGCACCGTATTTAACGTGGCGATTGAGTCATACTCAAGTGACTCATAGTCATATCTAAGACCCGCGGTGATCATCCATTTATCTGCGACAGGCACTTCAATTTGGCTAAATACTGCCAAATTTTGCATCTCGATTTCGTTATCGTAGATAAAGGTCGCGGTTAAGTTTGTGGGTAAAATGCCACGAAAATCGCGCAAAATATCATTTAAATTATCTTGCTCAATTGTTTCATCTGCAAAATACACCCCACTGGTTAACGTGTAATCAGCAAATTCGTTAAGTAATCTGAATTCTTGGCTAATTAGATGTGTATCTAACCCTAATACTCCTTCACACAAGCGAGCTGGCGAGCCATCGCAATTAAAAGCATGGCTTCTTTCGAGATCGTTAAAGCTCGAAATCGTTGTAAAAGTACTTTGCTCGTTTAAATGCCAATTTACTTCAGCAATAAAGCCATAGCCATCAGATTTATGAGGCGAGTCATTATTGACGCTTACCGCAAAGAAATCATCACTGCCATCATTAAAACCAAAGTTATCAAAGCAGCGTGTTGAGCCTGCATCTGCTGGTGAACACAGCTCACCCGTTAAAGGGTTGGCGACAATACCAATACTGCCAACAGGCTGGGCAATACCATCCCAGTCTTCAATATGCGCTTGCAGGTAAAGATCAACCTCATCCCACTCAGATAGAAAAGACACACGGGCATTTTTTTGCTCCATACCTGCTGTTGGTGAGTCTGTATAGATATTATTTGTTGAGTACTCGTAGTCTTGATAGTTAACAGCAATACGCATTGCACTTGAATCTGATAGTTGTTGGTTCCACATACCATCGATGCTAGTAGCGTTATTATTGGCAATGCCTAATGTCAATGAACCATAGCTATCAAACTCAGGGCGGTTTGAGCGAATCAGAATTGCACCACCGGTAGAATTTCGCCCAAACAGAGTGCCTTGTGGGCCGCGTAAAATATCGAGCTGTTCAATATCGTATAAGTTAACAATTTGATTATTGGCAGACCCCACCGCAACGCCATCAATATACATAGCGACAGGTGAAGTGTTCGCCGTATTGTAATCAAGTAACCCTACCCCTCGAATACTAACAGCAGGTGGCGTTCCTTCTGCGGCGTTTTGGGTTATTTTTACATTTGGCGCAAACAAACCAATTTCAGTTGAATCTTTAAAATGCTGAGCTTTTAAAATTTCGCCATCCACTTGGCTTACCGCTACACTCACGTCTTCAATTGCTTGCGGACGTTTTTGTGCATAAACGCTAATAACTTCCATGTCTTTTTCAATCTCAGCTCCTTGTGCAACAGCGCTTGCCATTACACATGCCGCCAAGCTGGTGCTCGACAACATCATAAACTTAGGATCTTTCAGAAAGGGTCGCTTCATTAGCTTTTAGACCTTAAAAGAGGGAAACTTGTTAAATTGTTGTAATTTAGTGGTAAGTATAGACCAAACAATCAATTAAAGTCGCATATAAATCATGGAATTTCATGACTTATACGCATACTTATTTACAACTTTACTCACACTAACCTTTTTCGAATGCGTGCTCTCCGCTGATCTTAGTTGGCCAACCACATATTGCCCGCGCTGTTTGCATACCTGCCATCACAGCAGCCTCAACACAACCTGCATTAACCCCTGTTTTTATCCAGTCGCCAGTGATGCGTAAATTGACAAACTGACTGCCATCTGTAGCAAGGCGGTATTTACTCGAATCAACCACAGATAAAACATAGCGCTCACTAGGGTCTACATTAACGCGCCAATATTGCTGCTCAAGTACAGGTAAAATGCTGTGTGGATCACTATAAAAAACCTGCCAATCAAACTTGTTATCAATATAGGCTTCGGGCCAAAGTGGCCGCATATCTGCGCTAAACAAATTATGCATATTCAATTTGACTTCGGCTTTCATTTGCTCTGGGAATTGATGTGCACTGGCAGGTGGGTAGTTTTCGCAGCTAAACGCACTGCAAAAATAGGCAATGTTCACTGGCGCATTTTCACTTGGCCAATCTTCTTTATCTAGCAAATTGCCCATTGCGGCCCAAGTATCAAACGGCTCAACAAAGCCGCTTAAAATAGGCCCTTCATCAGCGGCATTAGTTTGCGTAAAGCCAAGTTGTGGATCGGTTTTATTCAACCATACTTGGCAAGCCTGAGTCGCCACACTTTGCACTTTTGTTGCTTGTTGAGAAAGCGCGTAATCTACAGCTAAAAGTTCAGAGGCTACATGTTCAAGTGAGGCAACTGAGACACCTAAAATCAGTGTATCAAAATCAATACCATGGCGAAGCGTCACTGTTGGCAATGGGGTGCTAAAGTGCTCTTGATAGACCTCAGGCCAATTACTCCAAAATGACTCTAAATTGATCTGATATTCTTGTAATAAATGCGCTTGTTCAGGACTGATTTGCTCATACAATGGCTCACTAGGCCAGCAAGGTAGTTTTTTTACATCAATAAGCGGTTCATAATCTTGGCCAATTAAACTCACCTGTTGGCAAAGTTTAATTTCACTTACCAGCGACTCACCTTGGTCATTTTGTCCTGCCGATAAGTTAGTTAACTGATGAAAAAACTTAAACTTAACGCCGCGCTGCTTTAAAAGCTCATAAATTGGACCGAAAATGACATCGCCCATCCCTGCTTGCATTTTCCACATCACGCCACCTTTGTAGCAAAGGCCTATTCGTAACATGGCAAGGGCGGCAACACCGGCTTCAACATTGGGTTTATTAAAGTCTCCTTTTGGATAAGCGAACACCAAATCATAAAAGCCACGTACTGGCGCTGAATCGACACTGTAAGTTTTGTTAGCACCATTTTTTTCTAGCCACTGACGAAAATCGTAGCAATTAATGGCGCCAAAACCGTCTCGATAGACCTTGTCTTTAATCAGTCCTGTGAGCATTGCAATAGCAAGATCGGCGCAAATATAAAGTCTACGCAGCTCTGGGTTGTCATCCAGTAAATCAATCACTTGATCTTTAAACCAACGTTTTAACTTTCTGACGATATACCAAATCACAAGGCGATCAGCTTGCTTATCGGTGTGCGTAGCCTGCTTTTCAGTGAACTGTAGCAAATAGGTTATCAATGTTCGTGGGTTCGAGGCAATTTCAGTTGCGCCTGCTTCAATATCATCAATAAACTGCTTTGCGCCATTTAAATGGGTATCAATATCTGCTTTGATTTCTTGATACATGTGCTTGAGTAACGATTGATCCCGTGATTTTTTAGTCACTAACGTAGTTTGAGCATGTTGCTGCTGACAAACATGCTCAATGCCTTCGGTCCATTTTTTTAGCCATGCTAATGTCATGGTGACAAAGTCCCACACTGTTATATCTAGGCTGCCATCAGCGGGGTTACCTGCAACGGTTGGAAAATCAATCGGCCAAGTTTGCCATTCGTTATCAATAAACTCTTGTAAGGCAATAAAGCTGTGTGGTTTAAAGGCCTGCTGCCAAGTAGCCAATGAACAACTAGCGGGTCTATTGAGTGAATTATATACACCTTCTAAGGTGCGAAAACTATTCACGTATGCGCCAAACCAAACATGTAAACCATGCTCTTCAATTCGCTGTCCGAAATGGGCGTTACGGCCACTTGCCCCTTTCCCGCCAAGACGCCAGCCTTGTTGATAGACAGTAATTTCGCGCTGGCTTTGCCAATTAACTTGCTCGGTTAAGTACACAGCCGCAGTCATCGCTGCAACACCGCCCCCGACAATAGTGATTTTTTCTTTTTCCATGGTCACCTCTATGCTGGTAACAGTTGTGTTGCGCCAAGCTGGTCAAAATCCATATTGACGTAAAAAGGTAAATGAACAACTTGCTTGCCAAGTGCGATGCCAAACATGTCATTTAAAGGAAAACTCGCAAGCGCTTTTACATCAAGACTAAAATCATTGTGTAAAAGTTTTAATTGGTGGATTTTTTTGATTAGTGATGGCGAATGAACAACGCTCTGATAAACCGCTTTTTCTCCTACACCATCAGGAAATTGTTTAAATAAAATCTGATCCATCTGTGGATGAATAAACCCGTCTAACAATTGTTTAAGAAGTGATATGTCAATGCCTTTAATTTGCGCATCAAACAAGTCTGTTACGTGCTTAGAAAATTGCGATAAGTTATCGAGTAAGTTTTCCTTGGTACTTGCTTGTGTTTGCTCAATGGTTAATAGCTCATGCATCGCTAATTTAGAGTCTGGGTGAAATACATCAAAACATTCTAAAGTTATACTAAAGGGCCCCGCATCACTCACAGCTGTAGGCATTTGGTATTCACATAAGTATTTATTGTAACCCCAAGCCTCTCTGCCATTAATTAAGGCATAGATATTATTCACACTAATAAAAGCCGGATACCAATATAAATGGCTAATATCACCATCTTGCATTTTTGCTACTGGGAGCCAAATAATAATATCGGTTTCTTGCATCCAGCCATGCTCAGAAAACGGTGGCGTTAACGAAGAAATTTTTTCGATATCAGTGAAGGTAAGTAAACAAGCACTCCCTAACACATTAAACGAGGTTGATTCAGTTGCTAGTAGATTTAAAGTTGCATCAACATACTGCTGCATTTTTTGCTCGCAGCCAGACACAAAAAAACCATACATTTGCGCGTTGATCATTCGACAAGGTGGTTTAGCAACCGGGTTAGATAAGAAGTGGCTGTAATTTGTTTGGTCCGTCATAGTCATTACTTATATTGTTGTTTAGTAATGACTATAGACCAGTTTTTTAATCGTTGGGGACAAGTTCTGAGTTACAACACTCTTTTAATAGCTGTTCGGTAAATTGCTGATAGCCGAGCTGATTAAAATTCTCAGATAGCGGGTTCATAAACCCATGAGCATAGTCGGCTACTTCACAGCTCACCTTGGCTTTACTTTTTAATGAAGCAATCACAGGCTTAATATCAAAATGCTCTTCACTGTGAGGAAAAATAAATCGACAAGGAACGTTAGCCTCAAGCTCAAGATGATGTCTAACTTGTGATGGATAAAAGGCAATGATTTTTTTAATGAAAGAATCTTTTAATTCTGCTTGAGCACGCCACACAGCGGCAGCGCCTGCACTAAATGCAATAATCGTGGTTGGCTGACGGACAGTCGCCATTTTTAAATGCACTAGCTCAAAATAACTGTCATGGCCGCATTGAGTCATAAAATGTTGATATTGAAACTGCTCATTTATGGGGAGCTGAATTTCCCCCATGTAAGGGTCACAAAGACTAACTTTACCGCGAAGCTGCTGAGCAAGCAGCGATAGATGCGCTGTTTTACCGAATATATCTGATACCAAAAGGTAATTCATAAGCATACTTCTTATTGTTATTTTGTGCCTAATCACAATACGCCTGTTTCTATTAAACATCCAGAGATTATTTTTGATGTTTAAAAAATAAACCTTGCGCTTAATTGATTCTTACAGTACTCTGATTGTCTGGTTTTTAGAAACCACGCGGTTAACCCCTTACCTTGATCCAGTAATTCCCGCATATTCGTATAAATACTTGCAGCTTGTTCGCTAAATGACATTTTGATGAATTTTCAAATCATCACCAAACTGTCACAAACTTAGTCAACACTGTTAGCAAGACAACAAATGTCGGTCTGTATTTTTTAAATGCCTATTAAAGCTCTACAGACACAGACAAAAGAAAAAGTGAGTTTTATTATGTCATATAAATACAACGGATCTTTGATCCAGATCGCACATCCAGTGCAATCAATCTCGGTAAACAAACAGCGTGTAATTTTTAGCGACACGCAGGGCTTAAAAAATGCCATCTTCCAAAAGGCTAGTGATGCACGCCAATTTGTGAAGTGGTTAAAAGCCAACTAAACCCTACCGATAAACGCCAGCCAACAAGCTGGCGTTTTAGTTTTCACCACCAGCCACATAAGCCTATATTCCTGCTACACTTATATTTTAGTTCCTATATAGGTAGTAACTATGCGTAGTGTGTGGTCTATTTTACTATTACTTTTTTGCTTTCCAGCTTATGCAAATAAGCAACCTAAAGCCATTGAGTGGATCATGGTTGATTTTGCCCCCTACTACATCATGCATGATAAATATGAAGGCACAGGTCGTGATGAAAGTGTGATCAAATTATTAGAAAAAGCACTGCCTGAGGTCTCATTTAAACGCACTTTATTGCCAGCCAGTCGTGCTGTGCATGAACTATCAAACCCACACAATAATTACTGTATGCTGTCGTTATATCAAAACGAGCACCGTAAGCAGCATATTCAGTTTACTGAACATTCATCAACTGTAGGTTTGTCGCCGTCTATTGCAATACGTAAAGAGTTAGCCGCAAAACTTGAGTTAGACGTCACAAAGCCTGTGTCACTAAAATCATTATTAGCCGAAAACCTTGCATTAGGGGTATCAATGAGCCGCTCTTTCGGGACTAATATCGACAAGGTGATTAACGAAAGTCATGATGCCAATATCATTTCACGCCCCGGCAGAGACACCCTCGCAAGCTTGACTTATATGCTACAAAAAAAGCGTATTGATATATTACTTGGCTACCCAAGCGAGCATTATTATCTTGCTCATTCCATGGGCTTTGAAGATGAACTAACCCAAATCACACTTACTGAAGCACCAGCGTTAAGCATTGGCTATGTAGGCTGCACTAAAAACAAGCAAGGTGAGGTAACGGTAAAATTATTAGATCAAACACTTGAGAAAATCGCTCATACAGATGCTTTTCATGATGTGTTAGTGCGCTGGCTACCTGATAATTTGCAGCCAATTTTAGAAAAGAGATTAAAAGATAGAAACGAAAGTGCCGCTCACTAAGCGGCACTTTTATTAATTAAACATTGATAAACTTACTTACGTACGCCTTCAATAAATAAACCTATATCAACATGTGTCGAAGCAGGACCAAGGTTGTAGTCGATACCATAGTCAGCTAGTTTTAGGCTTGTTTCGCCTTCAAAGCCAACACGATAACCACCCCATGGATCTTTACCTTCACCAATTTTATCAATTTCAAAGGTAATGGTTTTAGTGACACCATTTAAGGTGAATTCACCCGTTACATCAGCTTCATCACCGTCTTCATCAAATTTGATTGAAGTACTTTTAAATGTTGCGGTTGGGTACTTATCAACATTTAAGAAATCTTTGCTACGTAAATGTTTGTCACGCTCAGCATGATTTGAGTCGATGCTTTTAGTTTCAATCGTTACATTGATTTTAGACGCATTCGGCGCTTTATCGTCATAGCTAAAATCACCTGAAAAGGTATTAAAACGACCATGTAACCAACTGTAGCCTAAGTGCTTAATTTTAAAAGTTACAAATGCGTGCGCACCGTCTGTATCAATAACGTAGTCAGCTGCATTTGCGTTAGCAGTTGAGAAAAGTGCAGCACTTAGTGCTGTGCCTAATAGTAATTTTTTCATGTTAATCATCCTTCAATGGTTTGATCATTCTAATTAAGGTTTTATCTTTATCGATAAAATGATGTTTTAGTGCCCCTAAAGCATGTAAAACAACCACAGCTATTAGCCCATACGCGGCATAAAAGTGAATTTTACCTGCAATATCTTCTTGGTTTGCGACCGACCCTGGTATTGCCGGTACAGCAAATAAATTAAATACTTCAATTGCACGGCCATCGGCCGTAGAGATTAAATAGCCCGATGTCACAATGACAATTAAAGCTAAATAAATCAGTTTATGTACTGAGTGTGCAACCCGATTCATTGCTTTCGAGCTACCTGCAACAGGCTCAGGTTGAGTACCTAACAAGCGCCAACCAAAACGAAACAACAATAATGCCGCTAAGGTAATACCCACGCTTTTATGCAAGTCCAAAGAGCCTTTGTACCAAGCGTCGTAATAGGTTAGCTCAACCATATAAACGCCTAAGCCAAATAAACCAAACACCCCAAGTGCCATTAACCAGTGCACTAAGATGGCCACCCAGCCATAACTTGACTTTGAATTCTTTAACATACTCATTTCCCATGAGAATCGTGAAACTAAATATAGATTAACTGATGGGTTATATAATGAAAATAGCGTAAAACGAACAGCTTCTGTGCATATATGCACACACAAGGGGAAAGAGAAAAGGTGCTAGGTGCTAGGTGCTAGGTGCTAGGTGCTAGGTGCTAGGTG
>CESF01053154.1_pt1 | contig 38977 bp, 33 predicted proteins | sample 356331 | NCBI WGS metagenome assembly CESF01 (sample SAMEA2621779, study PRJEB7988) | marine metagenome | biome: marine biome (ENVO:00000447); feature: surface water layer (ENVO:00002042); material: "saline water (ENVO:00002010), including plankton (ENVO:xxxxxxxx)" | depth 5 m
AGATTTTATAATATCATTAATAAAATGGGCCCTTTTGGTCCAGCAAATATGACCCCTGTTTTCTATGCCAAAGGACTAAAAGATGACGGGACTGGTAAAGTAATTGGGAAGACAGCAGAACACCTTAAATTAAATATTAAACGTCCTTCTGGAGCCATACCTGCTCTTGCTTTTGGGATGGCGGATCAATTTTTAGCTATAAAAAAAGCAGACTCTTTCGAAGCCTGCTTTCAAATTAATGAAAATATTTTTCGGGGAAGTCGAACGCTTCAACTCATGTTGAAGGATATTCGATTTACCAACGATGTCTGATGTGTTTTCTTTTAGTTAGACTAAAATCCAAAGCGAGGTATCCAACCATAGATAGGTTGGTTGCAGAACCTAATCTCGAATCTTTGTAAACATCCAAAAGGCCGTAATTGGCTCTCGTGCCAACAATTAGTCTATTTTTCCCTTCACGAATACTAAAGTTTATTCCAAGCCCAGCAGTGAACCCAACATCAATGGTATTAGCCTCTTGATTTGAATCAGATATTGGATCATCTGAACCTTCATAGTTGGTTATAACAGTTTGATCAATATAAATATCTACAGCGGTTCCATACGAAAAATTTGGACCTCCTTCAACGAACCAATAGCTTGATGGTTGTCCTATTCGGTAGGGCACTAGCTCTTTTTTCTTAAAAGGAATCATGTATTGAATAGTCAAAGGTACTTGTATGTAGGTACCTCCACCAGCAAAATATCCATCGTCACTTTGTAAATATTCAACTGACCGAATATCAAATAACACATCACCTTCAGCTATGAGTCTTTTGGTTATTTGATGTTTGTATCCAAGACCAGACAAAATCGCCATTCCGCCTTTAGCTCCATCACTTCCACTAGCTAATGCAAGACCTCCTCCAGCTTTTAAATTTAGCCACATTTGTGCATTGGCACTCAAACTCATTGCTAGAATAATAGATAGGGATAAAAGAATTTTTTTCATCGTTTATTTATTTATGTTTGACAAATATACTTTAAAACCAATAGTTGTTATTCATTAGTATGCTACTTTTGAATTAGTTATGCGTCTTCGAGCAGAAAATTTAGTAAAGCAATACAAAAAGAGACGAGTCGTGAATGACATGTCTCTTGAAGTGGAGCAAGGTGAAATCGTTGGATTGTTGGGTCCCAATGGAGCGGGTAAAACAACTACTTTTTATATGACCGTTGGACTTGTAAGACCAGATGAGGGTGAGGTGTATTTAGATAATAAAAAAATTACAGGTTTGGCCATGTACCAGCGAGCTCAGAGAGGGGTAGGGTATTTACCACAAGAGGCTTCGGTTTTTAGAGATTTATCTGTGGAGGATAATATTATGGCTGTGCTTGAATTGACTAATAAATCAAAAGAAGAACAAATAAAAAAAACAGAATCTCTAATTACCGAGTTTGGTCTTGAGAAAGTTCGCAAAAACTTAGGTAAGGTATTGAGTGGCGGTGAACGAAGAAGGTGCGAAATTGCCAGAGCACTGGCAGTTGACCCAAAGTTTATTCTTCTAGACGAGCCATTTGCTGGTGTTGATCCGATTGCTGTAGAGGATATTCAACAAATCGTTCAGAAGTTAGTTAATCGAAATATTGGAGTACTCATTACCGATCACAATGTTCATGAGACCCTTAGTATTGTTGATCGTGCGTATCTTTTGTTTGAGGGAAGGTTGCTTAAGAAAGGTACCGCGGAAGAATTAGCTGCTGACGAGATGGTACGAAATGTATATTTAGGCAAAAACTTTGAGTTGCGTTCTTAGGCAGTTTAATTTTCGAAATAACTTTCCACTTTTTGTTTATAGTAAGGCTGTAATTCTGGAGAAACTTTTCTAATCATTTCAGTTTCTTTTTCTTTTTGCTCTAAATATTTTTCGATATTTTTTGGGATAGGCCGATCAAATTCTTTTCCTTCTTTAGATGATCTTGTTTTATCTTGTTCTTGTTCTTTTTCTGCTTTTTCGTGTTCACTTAGTTTGAATTCAATTTGATTTAGCTTATGAAATGTTTGATTGTTTAATCTTTTGTTGTAAAAATCTTCTTCGACTTGGTCCATCAAATCTTGAGTTCTTTTGAGGTCACCTAAACTTCCTCCTTTTCCTTCTTTCTGTAATTTACTATTTAGTTCTTGAATTTTCTCTCTAATAGCTGCTTGTTTAGTCGCCATTTCAGCAAATTGTTTGCTTGAAGGTTTCCCCTTGCCTTGTTTCTCTCCTTTTTCTAATTCTTTAATTTGCTTAGCAAGTTCATCTTGCATTTTTTTTATTGCACTAGCATTGGGCTTTTGTGGTTTTTCCCCGTTTTTGGCTCCCCCTGGTTTCTTGCATTTTCCTTTTGGTTTTCCCTTATTTTCCCTCTGATTTTTGATCTGTTGCTGCATCTGTTTGAGCGATTCAGTCAGCATTAGTGCAAGGTTGTTATAACCCGTCATGGCATATTGTTGGGTAACAAGTGCTTTGTATGTAATTCGCTCTCCTAAGTGTCTGATTGATTCATCAAGATTATCGTTAACCTTTGAAATTTCTTCATTTACAAAAGAATGAATTTGCTCATTTCGCTTGCTTAAAGCCAACAAAGAGTCTTCTACCATTTTAGTCTCATCTTTTATCCTTCTTTGATCTTGACGTAATTCAACATATTTAGGGCTGTATTTCTCATTCTTTTTAAATGCCGCTATGAGTGCTTCTTGGTCAAATGATAATTGGATTAGATTTTCTAGAATTTGTCTTAAATTATTGTAGTCCTCTGTTTGTTGTTCTTCATAAGCTTCTTCCATTTCTTGTTGCATTTTTTGAGCTAATTCACCAATCTGTTCAGCAGATTCATTCATTTTTTGAGATGCATTTTTAGACTTTCCTTGTTGTTCTTTTGACAAAGCATCTTTCATTTTTAGACTAATACTTTGTTGATCATCCTCATGATTATTAAGATTTAATGGTTTTTCTAAATCCTTGTTATTTTGTTCAATGGTTTTTAAATCTTTTTTAATTTCATCAAATATTTTGTTTAGTTTCTCTTGTTCAGCAGCTTTATCTTTTTCTTTCTTGTTTGTTTTTGATGCAAGTTTTTTTTCTTGTTTTGCTAGTTGATTAAGTTTATCAATGGTATCTAATAACTTCTTTTCGAGCTCAAGTTCTTTGAATAACTCTAATAGTCTATCCATTTCCTTATTCATTTGTTTCTCATCAAATTTTAACTTTTGAAGAGCATTCTGAATTTCATCTTTCTTATTTTTTTCTAATAGCTCTTGAATTTTATCCATTAGTTTTTGGGTTTTATCATCAAGCACATCGTTCATGATTTTTTCAAGTTTTTTTTGTTTTTCTAGAAGTTCCTCTTGAATAGGATTAAACTCATTCTCCTTAAAATTTTTTTCGATGTTTTTTTGGATTGAGTTTTTTAGTTTTTCCTGAATGGATTTTTTCTTTTCAAGCAATTCTTGGATTTTTCTTTTATCGTTCCAGTCCAAATTCTTTTTTTCTGTGAGCATTTTTTCGACACTCTTTATCTGTTCTTCTAAATTTTTAGATTTTGATTGGGCATCATTTAATGATTCTTTGATTTCTTGATTAAGTTTTTCAGTTAATTTCTCAATTTCTTTCAAAGATGGGATCTTATAATTAGCTATAGGTGTTTGAGTGTACTTTGATCCATTTACCTCATCATTATCCCAAATCTTAAAATAGTATTCAATTTTATCATCGGGTTGGGCTTCAATGGCATCCAAATTCCATAGGTGATAAAATTTTTGATTAATTTGGGAAAGATTAATTGGTATCTCGATATTATTTGAATCACTTATTAAATACTTTTCATCTCTTAAATGGGTATAATGAAACTGGAGTTTATCGAAACCGTGATCGTCTGAAATACTACCCATGAAATATAAAATTTTCTGACTCAAGCTATCTTTTTGTAAGTTTACTTCAATAGAAGGGTACAGGTCAGGAGAAACTCGAATGGAGAAGTTTATGGAGTCACCCTTTTTTATTAAGTTATTTTGTGAGGTAATGTTCAATCTGCTTGATTTCAGAAAACGCCTACGAACTTGAGTGTTATTATCTATCGGAGATAATGTATCATTGGAAGGGTTAATTATCAGTCTATTAACATTTTTAGTTTGAATATTCCACTCAATGATAGTTCCTGCAGGAACATTTATTTCTCCAATATTCTCCACCACACCATTATCCAAATTAAGATACTTAGGATAAATTAATTTAGTGTATGTGTTAATTAGCCTTGGCTTAGGGACTACATTTAGAAGATATTCTCTGCTAGAAAACCCACCAGCTTCAAAGTATATTTTTTCTGTTTTTTGAACGTTACGAAGTCGATATGAAAAAGACCCTAGTTTATCCATTTTCATCTTGTACTTATAGGTGCCAATTCGTAGATAGGCATCTTGAGGGATTTGTTTTCCTTTTGTGTTTAATTGTATTTTGATATCCTCATTTTGAATAGCCACAACTTTTTCTAAATCCGACTCAAACTCAAAGGGAGCCTCGATTTCAAAATGGGTTTTATATTGTACGATTCGTTGACTACTTTTTTTAAATCCAGGTGTTGTAAGTAAAATGAATAACAAAAGAATTGCTGGAAGTAAAGCATATTTTATATAGGCAATATTTTCCTTATATGGTATAGCTTTGGCAAATGATATTGGACTTAAATTTTTAATTCTTTGATCAATGCTGGCAATGAGCAATTGTTGATTGGAATTATTTACTTTTTCTTGGAGTTGTAAGGTGTTAATTAGCTTGTCTTGAACCTCAGGAAAATGGTTTCCAATTAGCGTTGCAGCTTCGGAGTATCCAAAATTTCTTTTTATGTTAATTAAACCTAAAATTGGAAGAATAATGTATTGGACTAAAACTAAGATTGAAAGCACTACCAATGTATAAAAAAGGTAAGTTCGAGTTTGAATTTCAAATCTTCCCATATATTCAGAAAAACTAAGCGTAAAAAAAGCGATAATTATTATTGATATGCAGATTATAATCCCTTTTAACAGTTGGTTTTGGTAATACTTCTTTATGAAGTATTCTAATCGATTTATGAGCTTATTGTTATTCAATTATTTCAGAAACTCTACTCATGCGAAAATAATTGATTTGTTGCCGATATGCTTCGATTTAGCTGTAATATTCGAGTCATTTGAGGTTGTTAAACCATTATAAAATAGGTTAATGTCCATAATTAAACTTAATGTATTGAGTTATCTTTGTAGAATTATTTATGATACGTATAGTTACAATGATTTTTTTTCTTCCATTTGTTCTTGGGGCATCCTCCTACGTGGGTGAACCTCAAAAAATTAAATGGGTAGATTTTAATACTGGATTAGCATTGGCTCAACAGACAGGGAAGATAGCGGTAATTGATTGTTACACTGATTGGTGTGGTTGGTGTAAGGTCATGGATAAGAAGACATTTTCAGATCCGAAAATTATTGAAAGAATCAATGACAATTACATCGCTATCAAGTTTAATCCTGAAAAACCTGGTAAATATTATGCCGGCACAAAGGATTCTTTGAGTGGTCGTCAGTTATTAATGGCTTTGTCCAATAATAAGCCATCGGGATATCCTACTTTTTTCTTTTTTGTTCCTCAAGATGCAAAGCTGTTTCAAATGCCAGGATATCAGGATGTTTCTCAATTTGGAGCTACGTTAAATGACGTGGAAAAGTATCAGTATGAATTGCATAACAAAAACAAATAACACCCCAAGTTAAATCAGTTCATAAACGAAAAATAGACCAATAATTAGTGGAAAGAAGGAAACAAAAGCAAAAGCATTTTGAAAATGTAGAATTGGTTGCTGCGGGCGGAGAGGGTCATGCTTTAGCCAAGATTGACGGAAAGGTGATTTTTGTAAAATATGGTGCACCAGGTGACATAGTCGACCTTGAAATCGTTGGCCGTAAGAAAAAGTTTAGTTTAGCTAAAATCACCAAACTTCACCGATCGTCCGAATTAAGAGTTGATTCATTCTGTGATCATTACGGAACCTGTGGAGGTTGCAAATGGCAACACATCGAATATGCCTCACAATTGACACTTAAAGATCAATGGGCAGACGATTGCCTCCAAAGAATTGGAAAAATTGAAGTGGGCGAAAAGCTTCCTATTATGGGTTCAAATTCTCAGCAATTTTACCGTAATAAAATGGAATATACGTTCTCAAATAAACGGTGGTTATATGAAGATGAAACCTTAGCTGAATTAGAGCATACAAATGCTTTAGGATTTCATGCACCTGGAAGATTCGATAAGGTATTGGCAATAAATAAATGTTGGTTGCAAGATGAGCTGGGTAATGATATTCGAAATTTTATCTATGAATTCTGTATTGAAAATGGCTTCACATTTTACGATCTAAGAGAGCATACTGGTTTGATGAGAAATTTGATGTTAAGAAACACTCGAAAAGGAGATTGGATGATTAATGTAATTTTTGCAAAAGACGAGCCTGAAAACAGAAACCTTCTTTTGAATGCAATCCATGAAAAATTCGATCCATATGCATTAAATTACTGCATAAATGAAAAGTTGAATGATAGCACATTTGATCAGACATTTATTAGTTACAAGGGAAATTTTGAGATACAAGAAGAACTCAATGGGCTAAAGTTTAATATATCTCCTAAATCTTTTTTCCAGACTAATCCCATTCAAGCAGAAAAGCTGTATCAAGTGGCAGTGGACTTTGCAGAAATCACAGAAAATGATGTGGTTTATGATTTGTATTGTGGAACAGGAACAATTACATGTTTAGCTGCTGCTAAAGCAAAAAAGGCAATTGGTGTTGAGATTATTGATGAGGCTATTGAAGCTGCTAGAGTAAATGCGTCGATTAATAATATTAATAATGTTGAGTTTCTAGTTGGGGATATGAAAGATGTATTCAACCCTCAATTTTATGCCAAACATGGTAGCCCTGATATTATTATAACGGATCCACCACGAAGTGGAATGCATCCCAAGGTGGTAGAGTATCTTAGCGAGATAAAAAGTCCAAAATTGGTTTATGTGAGTTGTAATCCTGCGACTCAAGCACGGGACCTCGCTATATTAGACTCAACCTATCAAGTTGTTAAATCTCAAGCGGTTGACATGTTCCCGCAAACGCATCATGTTGAGAACGTAGTATTATTGGAATTGAGATCAACTACTTGATTTCGTAGATCATCTCAAAGTCATCCATAACAAACCCGTTTCCGATATCAATTACGAGTTCTCTTTTTTTAACAAATCCGTATTTTTGGTATGCACGTATGGTGTTTTTATTGTACTTGTTTACTGTTAGAGTTATGGATTGATATCTTTTTTTGGATGCTTGTCTTTTTACAAATTCAAACATTTCTCTTCCATATCCCATTCTTCGAAAAGGTTTTTTTAGATAGATTTTACTTAGAAAAAGGGAATTAATTTCGTTATTTTTAATAAAACACAGATAACCAATGTGTTGGCTATATCTACTAACAATGAAATAGTCATAATCATCTTTAATTTGCTGAATAATGGCTGATTCAGATTGAAACTTATCAATCATATAATTTACTTGATCTTTTCCTATGATAGGAGTATAATGTTCTTCCCAAATTTCTTTTGCCATGAGGGCAAGATTTGAAATATCGTCTGAGTAACTGACTGGTTTAAATTGAAGTTTATCGATTTCCAATATTAAAAATTGTAATGAATTTGAGACTTTTATTTTTCATTTTTGTAAATGATATTCAAATATTATAGAAATTTGAGGAATATTATATAAATGGAAAATATTATTAATCCCAACGAACAAGAACTTTTGCAGTCGTTGGATGGAGATATAAAGCTGCTCAAGAAAGAATTAAACGAAACTGTAAAGGCGATCGTTGATGGCGGGTATTCTAATTTTCCCATTTTATTAGCTCATGAAGAAGAAATTGCAATAGCTCAAAAAGTAATAGACAAGAAAGAGTATAAAACAAGTTTTAGTTTTTCAGCAAGTACAATGGAAGAGTTAGTAGCTCGAAAAATTATCTTAGACGAAAAAAAGAGTGCCTTTAAAAAACAGTTTACAACTCAATCAGACTCATTTTGTATTTTGCTGGTTCATAAAGAAAGTATGAAGTTTATTTTTAGAAAGAAGAACTAGAATTTTCCTATGCCTAGCCCTAAAGTAGCAGTCGTTATACTAAACTATAATACTCAAGAATTACTTGAAAAGTATCTTCCTGACATATTAGCAACAGATTTTGATAATATGGATGTATGGGTAGTTGATAATGCCTCGACTGACAATTCGGTTTCTTTTTTGAAAAGCCAGTTTCATCAACAGATTCATATTCTAAAATCTTCAGAAAATAGAGGGTACGCTGGTGGGTATAATTGGGCTTTGGATCAGATTGAAGCAGAATATTATGTGCTCATCAATAGCGATGTTCGAGTATCAAAATCATGGTTGAGGCCCCTGGTTGATTTAGCACAAGCAAATCCAAAAATTGGAGCAATTCAACCCAAGATTCTGGATGACAAAAGAGCTCAATATTTTGAATACGCTGGTGCAAGTGGCGGCTTCATTGATAGATGGGGGTATCCATTTTGTAGAGGAAGAATCTTTGACAGTTTAGAGCAAGATATAGGTCAATACGATGATACTACCTCTATTTTTTGGGCTGCAGGTGCATGTTTATTTGTTCGTGCAGATGTTTTTCATAATTCTGGTGGTTTTGACGATGACTTATTTGCTCACATGGAAGAAATCGATCTTTGTTGGCGAATGCAAAATTTGGGTCATGAAATATATGTTGAACCAAAATCAGAGGTATATCATTTAGGTGGAGGTACATTGAGTGAGGGATCTTCATTTAAATACTTCCTTAACTATAGGAATAATCTTATTTTAATAACTAAAAATTTAGCTTCATCATTTTGGTTAGGGACATTATTTTGGCGGATGATTTTGGATGGAATTTCTGCTTTAAAATTTGTTTTAGATGGTAAACCCAAATTATTTTTGACCGTGCTTAAAGCACATTTTTCTTTTTGGTCAAGCTTAAAATCTTCAATTGTTAAAAGAAAACAAATTCAAGCTAATCGAATAACTCGGCCTAGATTATACAATCACTCCGTTGTATGGTTGTATTTTTTTCGTAAAAAAACTAAATTCAAAGACTTACCAAATGTTGAATGGCTAGTCGATAACCATTAATTCCTAATCCAAAAATTCCCCCATGAACGTATTGTGCAGTAAGCTCTTTATGGCGTTCAGATTCTCTTTGGTAGATATTAGATATATGAACGGAAATTACAGGAACAGATATGCTTGCTACTGTGTCTGCAATAGCGACTGAAGTATGGGTATATCCTCCTAAATTAATGATAATTCCAGAGAAATTATGGTGTTCTGCTTTTTGAAGGGTATCTATGATTTCACCTTCTATGTTACTTTGATAATAGTCAATTTCGTGGTTTGAAAATTCATTTTTGGCTTCTTTTAAAAACACTTCAAAACTAGTGGCACCATAGATATTTGGCTCTCTTTTGCCGAGCAAGTTAAGATTGGGTCCGTTTAGAATTAGTATTTTCAAAATTGTAACTTATTAATGGTTCAAAGTTATACATTTGTTTTATCATTTTAGCTGTATGAGTGATCCAATAAAACACGAGTGTGGAGTAGCCTTAATTCGATTAAGAAAACCATTAGAATTTTACCGGGATAAATATGGAACAGAGTTGTACGGGTTAAAGAAACTTCAGATGTTAATGAGCAAGCAACTTAATAGAGGCCAGGATGGAGCAGGTCTTGCAGCTATAAAGCTTAATCCTGAGTACGGTAGTCGTTATATTGCTCGTGAGCGTGCTATAGGTTCAGGTGCAGTGAGTACGCTATTTGATCGACTGAATAAGAGATACCGTTCATTAAATCCCGAAAAAGTGAATAACACTTCCTGGTTAAGAAAAAAATATCCTTATGCTGGAGAGTTATTATTAGGACATCTTAGGTATGCTACGCACGGGAAAAATAGCATTGAAAATGTACATCCGTTTCTTCGCCAAAACAATTGGATGAGTAGAAATCTTGTTCTTGCAGGAAATTATAATATGACGAATGTGCAAGCCATGTATCGACAGCTCATTGATTTGGGGCAACATCCCAAAGAAATTAGTGATAATGTAACCATGCTTGAAAAAATTGGTCATTTTCTGGATGAAGAAAATGCTCGGTTGTATCATGATTTTAAAAAAGATGGGATGGATAGTCTTGCTATAGCGGATAAAATTAAAAATAACTTAGATCTTGAATACGTCCTCAAGAATGCATTCAAAAATGTAGATGGGGGATATAATATGGTTGGACTTATTGGTGATGGAAATGCATTTGTAATGAGAGACCCGAATGGGATTCGACCGAATTATTATTGGGCAAATGATGAAATAGTAGTTGTAGCTAGTGAGCGTTCAGCTATTCAAACAGCATTTGACTTACAACAGGAAGATCTCAAAGAAGTTACTCCGGGTTCAGCTCTGATTATTGCATGTGATGGAAGTTTTCAGGAGAAACAAATACTGACTCCACTTAAACGCCTATCTTGTAGCTTTGAACGCATCTATTTTTCAAGAGGTAGCGATGGAAAAATCCATGAAGAACGAAAAAGATTGGGTAGAAAACTTGCAAGAAAAATACTTAAACGTTTGGATTATGATATACGATCTACGGTATTTTCATATATACCTAATACTGCTGCTACATCCTATTATGGTTTAGTAGATGGAATATACAAATACTTGGATAAATGGAAGAGGGAGGCCATTCTGAAACTAGGGTCTAATGCACAACCTGAAGAAATTGATAAGCTGTTATCTGTAAAAATCAGGCGAGAGAAACTGCTAGTTAAAGATGCTAAAATTCGAACTTTTATTGCTCAAGATGAGGGTAGAGACGATTTAGTAGGAAATGGCTATGATGTCACCTACGGTTTAGTGAAGCAGACAGATACTTTAGTGGTGGTTGATGATAGTATTGTTAGAGGGACAACATTGAAGAAGAGTATCCTTCGTATTTTAGACCGTTTAGGTCCTAAAAAAATTATCGTTGCATCATCGGCACCAATTATTAAGTACCCTGATTGCTATGGAATTGACATGAGTAGAATGAATGAGTTCATTGCATTTAAAGCAGTCAAAAGTCTCTTAGAAAAAAACAATAATTTAGCTTTTCTGGATAAGGTCCAGGATGCTTGCCAAGAGGAACTCAAAAAACCAATTGTACAAATGCAAAATAAAGTAAAAATGCTTTATGATCAATTTACTGATGAAGAAATTGAAAATGAGATTGCTTTGCTTGTAACTCCTGATGACATTCAAGCAGATGTTGAAATTGTTTACCAATCCATTGATAATCTGCACGCTTCGTGCCCTAATCATTTAGGTGATTGGTATTTCTCTGGGAATTACCCGACTCCAGGGGGCAATCAAGTCGTGAATCGTAGCTTTGTTTATTTCATGCAAGGGAGTTCAGATAGAGCATACTAATTATTACACAATCACACTGCTGATCATATTTTCTCCAAACCAGTAGGGGATGTCTTCAAGTCCATTTGCAGGTTTTGTGATGATGAGATTAGCTTTTTTGCCAACTTGAATACTCCCCACTTCATCTTGAACATTTATGGCAAATGCGGCATTATAGGTTAATGCATTAAATGCTTCTTCTGGAGTAAGTTTCATTTGTGAACATGCCAGAGCAAATACAAGATTTAGGTTGCTACTAGGAGCAGATCCTGGATTGAAGTCACTCGCTAATACAAGGGGTATGTTTCGCTTGATAAGTTGTTTAGCTGGCGAGTATGGAATATCCAAGAACATAGAGCATAATGGCAAAGCTGTAGCTAATGTGTTGGAATTTTCAAGGGCAACATAATCTTCTTTATTCATAACTTCAAGGTGGTCTAAGGATAATGCCCCATATGAGCATGCAAGTTGAACAGCACCAAAGCTACTGAACTGGTTGACGTGAACCTTGGCTTTAATTCCGAATTTATCGCCCGCTTCGATAATTTGTTTTAAATCGTCCAAATCAAAATACCCTATTTCACAAAAAATATCAATAAAATCTGCTAGATTTTCACCAGCTATGCGAGGCAACATTTCATTGCATACGAGATACATATATGCTGCTTTGTTATTCTTGAATTCCTCCGGAATCGCGTGTGCACCCAAAAATGTAGACTTAATTGGGATGGGTGATAGTTGTTTGAGAACTCGAATGACTCGTAACATCTTCATTTCGTCCTCGATGTTGAGGCCATAGCCACTTTTTATTTCGATAGCTCCCGTTCCACTTTTGATAACCTGCTCCAGTCGCAAGTGTGCATCGTTATAGAGTTGTTGTTCACTCATTTTATGAAGCTTTTTAGAGGAGTTAAGTATTCCACCACCAGCTTCAGCAATTTCTTGATAAGATTTTCCTTGCAGTCGCATCTTCATTTCATCACTCCTGCTCTTAGCAAAAACGAGGTGGGTATGAGAATCAACATACATTGGCATGACCAATTGATTAGTACAATCATGAGAAGTTAACTCTGTATTTGGGCAATCATTCATTTGACCAAAATCCTGAATTATTCCATCTCTAATAACCAAGTATGCGTTTTTTATGGTTTGAACATCACCTTGTGAGTTTCCTTTTTTTACCTCTTTTGAATTTTCTGTAATTCCGATCAGTTGCTTTATGTTGGTAAGTACCAAATTATTCATTTGCTTTTGGCTGTGTTTTGGATAGCAAAAATAAGTTATAAGTATCGAGTATAGTATTATACAAAAAAAGAACCGCACCATTAGGGTGCGGTCCACTCGTTAGCTTAAACCAAAAAACTAAACTGATTTTTGTTGACTACTTGATGGTAATCATCCGAGTAATCATTGTACTATTATGATAAGATAAATTTAACTCGTTAACACAAGTTAATTGATCCAATATTTAAACAATCACAATCGAAGAATTGTTTTGTGTATTGTTGTTTTTAATAATTAGCACTTCAAATATGATGTTGGTCATATTTGAATAAAATATTGATTTAGAATAATTACTTAGCAAAAGCCACAGCTCTTCGTTCCCGAATAACTGTAACTTTTATTTGACCGGGATAAATCATCTCTTTCATGATTTTTTGGGAGATATCAAATGATAACAAATCGGCACTTTTATCATCCAGGCTATCGCTATCCACAATCACTCGAAGTTCTCTACCCGCTTGGATAGCAAATGCATTTTCTACACCGTTAAAGCCAATAGCAAGTTTCTCAAGATCTTGTAATCGTTTAATGTAGCTTTCACTATCCTCTCTTCTTGCACCTGGTCGGGAGCCACTTATGGCATCACATGCCTGAACAATGGGTGAGAAGAGGTTTGTCATTTCAATTTCATCGTGGTGAGCACCTACAGCGTTACAAACTTCAGGATGTTCGCCAAATTTTTCACATAGCTTCATTCCAAGAAGAGCGTGTGGCATTTCACTGTCTGTATCAGGCACCTTACCAATGTCATGAAGCAATCCGGCACGTTTTGCACGTTTCGCATCTAGACCAAACTCTGCAGCCATAGTAGCACACAGGTTAGCGACCTCTCTACTATGTTTGAGAAGATTTTGCCCATAGGATGATCTAAATCGCATTCTTCCAACCATTCGAATCAGTTCAGGATGCAATCCATTAACACCTAAGTCTATGACAGCCTGTTCACCATATTCAACAATTTCTTGATCTACATCCTTTTTAGTTTTTGCTACCACTTCCTCAATGCGTGCAGGATGAATTCTACCATCAGCAACTAAGCGATGCAGTGATAGTCTTGCAATTTCTCTTCGAACAGGATCAAATCCTGATAATATGATTGCTTCTGGTGTATCGTCTACTATAATTTCTATTCCAGTTGCAGCCTCTAGTGCACGAATATTTCTACCTTCTCGACCAATGATACGTCCTTTTACATCGTCATTGTCAATGTTAAATACAGTTACAGAATTCTCGATGGCTTGTTCAGCAGCTGTTCGTTGTATGGTCTGAAGAATCATTCGTTTGGCATCTTTATTTGCTGTGAGTTTGGCTTCTTCAATAATGAGTTTTTGTTGTGCAAGAGCCTCTGTATGAGCATCTTTTGCCACAGCTTCTATCATTTGTGATTTGGCTTCTTCTTTGCTCAAACCCGCTATTTTTTCCAGTTGAGATATCTGAGCACCAATTTGTTCTTTTAGTTCTTGTTGTTTTTCTTTTATGATTTCAAGTTGATTATTCAGGTTCTTTTTGACTGAATCAAGTTCTTTTTCTTTTTGGTTGTTATTATCAATTTTAGAATCCAAGCTCTGTTCTTTACGCTTAATTTCGTTAAGTTTTTGCTCAATCTCTCGGTCCTTATTTCGAGTAAATTGTTGGTGTTCATTTTTGAGCTTTAGGAACTTCTCTTTGGCTTCTAATTCTCGTTCTCTTTTGTATGAGTTTGCCTTGGCGTGAGCTTCTTTGAGAATTATTTCTGCTTTGGACTCCATTTCGGCTGCTTTTGTGCTTGAATTCTTGGAAGCTATTGTCCAAGCTATTCCCCCACCTAAAGCCAATGCTACGACTGCAATTATTGCTTCTATCATTTTTCTTTTTTAGGTATAGAAAAAGATCTGAATGACTGAATGTTGAGATTTCCTTGTTTAACTGTTTCTAGATTTCAAGCAATTGCTCTAGTCTTTTAAGTTTAGTATTTAGGGTTTTAAAGTCATTTGATTCTGCTATGGTTTTATTTTGACCCGATGCAAATTCTAGTGCAACCATAGACAAAGCGTCTTGCTTGTCTTGAATCGAAAAGTTTTGATTGTAGTGTTTGGCTCGTTCATTAATACTATTCACAGCACTTCTAACACCTTCTTCTTCAGAGGTTTTGATGCGTAGTGGATAAAATCGATCGCAGATATTGACTTTTATGGAAATCTCTTGTTCAGACATTTAGTCTGTTTCTGGGTTAGTTTATAGGTTAATTAATTCTATGCATTGATCAATTTCGTGAATCATTCGGTCTATCTTTTTGATAAACTTAGCACGATCCAATGGATTATCGATGCTATGTGCAAGTTTAATAATTTTATTTGTTTCCTCAAGGTTTTTCAACTTTTGAGCAGCATCTTCTAGTTTGATTTGAAGTCCTAATTTTTCATTTTTGAGTTGTTCATTTTCAATTATCAGTTTTTTATTCTGCTCTTTAATTTGAGTAATTTTTAACTCAATATGTTCTAAACGAGCAAGTAATTCCATTATTTTCTTATGATAGCATTTAAGTTTTTCTCCAAGTTAAGAATAAGTTTTTGCATTAAATGATCGATTTCTGAATCTTCCATTGTTTTCTTAGGATCATATAAGAAAAAAGCTACAGAAAATGACTTTTGATTTTCATTAAGCGGTTTCCCTTGGTATACATCAAATAGGAGAGTATCTGTTAGTTTTTGTTGCAAGGATACTTTTGCTACCTTTAGTACATCATCATAGCTTGTCTTTTTGGAAAGTACTATTGAAAGATCCCTGCGGACAATTGGATATTTAGGAATTTCTTTGAGTTGAATTGTTGAGTTTGCTTTATGAATACACGCATCCCAATCGATACTCAGTGTGATAACTTCTTGTTTTAATCCATGAAACTTCATCTGCTCTGGAGTGATATTCTCGAGCTTTATTATGTTTTTTATTTTGCTCTTAGATATATTTAGCTTTTCACCAATGCCTTGAGCAACAGCAATAAGCTCATTATGAGTAAGTTCTGAGTTTTTAATGCTCCAATGTTCAGGGTGACGTTTGCCAGAAAATGTTAGCTGTAAGATTTCTTTTTCAATGTATTTATCTTCTTTTTTTCTGTACGTTTTACCAAATTCAAAAAACTTTAAATCTGAATTTTTTCTATTCAAATTATATGCCACAGATTCGAGTGCAGAATTAGCTAACTCCATTCTCATGATGTCCATATCAATACTCAAGGGATTGAGCATATTGACAGCATCTTTCAGTTCATCTTCATTGTACATCCGTGATGGAACCAATGAGTTATTCATAATTTCATTGAAGCCAATGTTAGCCAGATAGTTACTAATTTTAGTCTTTAGCTTGTTGGGTGCGTTTTTATCAATATTGGATGGAATGTAATTTACTTTTTCTGGTATGGGAATGTTGTCAAACCCATAAACTCTGAGTATTTCCTCATAAATATCAACAGGTCTTTCAATATCAGGGCGATATCTTGGGACTTCTAGTAAAACATTAATATCATTATTAGCTAGGATTTTGATTTCTAAGTCTTTAAGGATTTCAATGGCTTTTTCTTTTGGTATTTCATAACCAATAAATCGGTTGAACTCATCAAATTTGATTTCGATTTGTCGAGGTTGAATGACTTCTGGGTAAATATCAACGATTTCGGAGTTAATTTCTCCTCCAGCCAATTCCAAAATTAGGTTGACGGCTCTAATAAGACCAAATTCAACCATTTCTGGGTCAGTTCCTCTTTCAAATCGATAGCTAGCATCGGTATTTAAACCAAAACTTTTGGCAGTTTTACGAACAGCAGCAGGATTGAAATAGGCACTTTCAATAAAGATGGAGTTTGTTAATTCTGTTACACCAGAATCTGCACCTCCAAGAACACCAGCAAGTGCGATGGGTTGAAATGAGTCGGCAATAACGAAGTGATTTTCGTCGAGGTTACGCTCTTCACCATCTAGGGTTATAATTTTTTCACCGGGTTGAGCAAATCGGGGTATAATTTTGCTTTCTTGAATTTTGGCATAGTCAAATACATGTAGTGGTTGTCCAATTTCATGCTGGATAAAATTAGTTACATCCACAATGTTATTTATCGGCTTTAAATCAATCGATAGCAGACGTTTTTTTAACCACTCTGGAGATTCTTTTACTTCTACCGATGATAATGTTATACCAGCATACCTTGGACAAGCCTGGGGGTCTTCAATACTCACATCAACACGCATGGATCCACGAGCATCTATTTTATCAACGGTAGGTTTCTTATACTTAACTCCGGTAAGAGCTTGTAATTCTCGAGCTACGCCAAGGTGAGATATGGCATCACCTCTGTTTGGGATAATAGCTATTTCAATTTGTTGATCTGTTTCAACATCATAAAGATTAGTTAATGGTGTACCTGTTTTAATTTGATTATCTAAAACAAGGATGCCGTCATGATTAGAGCCTAATCCTATTTCGTTTTCAGCACATATCATTCCCTCAGAGACTTCCCCTCTGATTTTTGCCTTTTTAATTTGGAAGTTGTCCGTGTCTGTATGAATTATTGTGCCAATTGGAGCAACGACTACTTTTTGACCTACAGCAACATTCTTTGCACCACACATAATAGAAAGTAAACCCTCTGTACCAATATCTACAGTTGTTAGATTCAAAGAGTCAGCATTTGGATGTTTAGTTTTAGACATCACCTCACCAACAATTAGATTTTTGAGTCCACCTTTAATCGATTCTGTTTCTATGACATGTTCTACTTCGAGTCCACTCATGGTAAGTTTATCACAAACTTCTTCTAATGGTAAATCGATATTTATCAGCTGTTTAAGCCAGTTGTAGGATATCTTCATGGTAATATGAAACAGCGAAGATAATTGTGTAATTTTAATCTATGGCTTCAGGTAGTAATATTTATTCATATTTTGTTAAAATTGCATGTACATAAATGAATAAAGAACAGATTCAAGAAAGTTTTGAAGTATTTGCCTCTATGGCTACCAACTATTTACCAAAATTAGCGATCGGGCTTTTTTTATTAGTTGGAGGATGGTGGTTTATAGGTAGATTTACTAAATGGTTAGAGCGAAAATTAAAGGCTACATCCATAGAAGTTACATTAGTACCTTTCTTGTGCAGTGTCACAAGATTTTCACTTAGGGTGTTGCTACTTATTAGTGTGGCATCTATTTTAGGTATTGCTACCACCAGTTTTGTTGCTATGCTTGGAGCAGGGTCATTAGCTATTGGATTAGCTCTTCAGGGGAGCTTATCCCATTTTGCTGGTGGAGTTGTTATTTTATTTTTTAAGCCATTCAAAGTAGGAGACGTGATTGAAATAGACGGAATTAAAGGAACCGTTCAGTCGATCACTATTCTTTACACTATGATTTCAACCCCTGATGATAACACAGCTGTTCTCCCTAATGGTCAAGTTGCAAATAATAAGGTACTGAACTATACGAAAGAGAATAATCGAAGAATTGATCTTTCAGTTGGAATTGCCTATGATCAAGACATAGACAAAGCAAAAAAAGTAATATCTGATGCATTAAATGCAGTACCCATAATCTTAGATAAGCCAGAACCATTTATTGGTGTTTTGGGCTTTGGAGATAGTTCGGTAAATATTGCTTTTAGGCCTTATGCCAAGTCAGTTGATTATATGGAAGCATATTTTGCAGCAAACGAGGCAGTAAAGAAAGCTCTTGATAGTCATCAAATAGAGATGCCATTTCCTCAACGGGATATACATATTAAATCTGGTAAGATTTAGATAAGCTCCATTACGAGCTCTGGGGGTCTGCAGACTATTGCTTTATCTTTTGTCTCAACAATAGGTCTTTCCATAAGTTTTGGGTTATCAATCATTGCCGTTATGTAATCATTGTTACTCATTTTTTTTCCTTTGAAATTTTCTTTCCAAATAGTTTCATTTGTTCGAATTAGTTCTGCAGGTTGTATGCCAATTTTTGAAACAAGTGCTTTTAGCTCATCAAATGATAGCGGTTGTTTGATATAATCTACTATTTGGACGTTTGAATTTCCAATTAAAGCTAAGCATTGTCTGCTTTTGGAACAGCGATTATTGTGATATATTTTCATGTTGTTTAGCACTTGGATCACCCATAACTGTGGTGTATTTTAGGACTAATTTTTTATCTGGAAAAATTCGTTTATAACAGCTTTGTACAGCTAAAGTTGCCTCATGAAAACCGCATAAAATCAATTTGAGTTTACCTTCATATTGATTGATATCCCCAACTGCAAAGATTCCGGGCACATTTGTCTGGTAGTCTTTTGTGTCTACAAGAATGGCTTCTTTCCCTAAATCAAGTCCCCATTCTTTGATAGGTCCAAGTTTTGGACTTAGACCAAATAATGGAATGAAGTAATCTGTATTTATTTTGATAGCTTCTTGATTTTTGGGAGTAACTTCAATACTGGTCAGTTGGTCGCCCCCGTTAAGGCAAGTAACTTGTGCTTCCTTAATTAATTGAATCTTACCTTGACTTGCAAGTTGATCAACCTTTTCTACAGAATCTAAAGCCCCACGAAATTGTTTTCTTCGATGGACTAAAGTTACTTCACTAGCTACATCTGCCAGAAAAATAGTCCAGTCTAAAGCACTATCTCCACCACCTGCGATAATGATTTTTTTATTACGATACACCTCTGGATCTTTGATAATGTATTCCACTCCATGGTCTTCAAATTTTTCCAGATTAATTAATTCGGGTTTTCTTGGAGCAAAACACCCAAGACCACCTGCAATCATGATATTTGGTGCTTTGTGTTGTGTGCCACGATCTGTAGTTACAATAAACTGATTGTCATCTGTTTTTATAATATTTTCTGCCCTTTCCCCAAGTGTGAATCCCGGATTGAATGGCTTGGACTGTTTGACCAGATTATCTACTAAATCACCAGCAAGAATACTTGGAAACCCAGGGATATCATAGATGGGTTTTTTCGGATAAATTTCAGCCAGTTGCCCGCCAGGTTGTGGGAGATAGTCTATTAAATGGCATTTCAATTTGAGAAGTCCAGCCTCAAAGACAGCAAATAAACCTGTAGGTCCAGCTCCAATAATGATAATATCTGTTTCTATCACGTTGCAAAGGTAATTATCTATTAACTCATCTACTACCAAAATGTTTCACTTATTTATTACAATTCAAATATTATTTATGATCTATTCAATGGATAAATCGTTTGTGCGAACTAATTTTACAGCCGTGAAATGGGATCTAAATATAGCTTACCCTATGTGGTTGATTGTTGCCTCTGTAGGCATGGGTATCTTGTATGCTTGGATGCTATATTTTTATGATTCAAAAAATGGTAGTAGTCTCAATTTAAGTGTAAGAAATATTCTAGCATTTTGTCGTTTCTTTCTCACTGTATTGTTATCATTTCTCTTGCTTGAGCCAGTCGTCAAGCACATTAACTTTGTTAAACAAAAACCTACTTTGGTTATGCTTATTGATGACTCTGAATCGATGGCAATAATGAAAGATTCCAGTCAGCGTATTGTCAATCGCTTACTTGACCTGAAGGAAAAAATAGAGGATGAATATCAAGTTGATTATCTATTTTTTGATAGGTCCCTCAAATTCATTAATAGTGATAATCTAAAATTTGATGGCGAGGAATCTAATATTGGTGGGGCCCTTCGGGAGATAAAGTCACAATATTTCAATCAGAATTTAGCGGGAGTCATCTTGATGACAGATGGTATTAACAATGCGGGTATTAATCCACAAAACGTTGCAGAAAATTATAATGTTCCAATCTACACATTGGGGATAGGAGATACAAATAGGTATGCAGATTTAGGTGTTCAGAATGTGATATGTAATTCTATGGCATATTTGGGGAGCGAATTTACTTATGAAGTGGAATTAAAAGCAGATAAATTGAAGGGAAAGAATGCCTCAATTCAAGTTAAAATGAATGGTAGAGAGGTGCAACAAAAGGATGTATTCTTGTCGACCAATCATTTTTTTAAAGAAATTTATTTTACCACTGAAGCAACTAAAATTGGGTCAAATAGAATTGACATTAAATTGACTGTATTCGATGAAGAGAAAAACATTCAAAATAATTCGTTTACATTTTATATTGACGTTATTGATGGTAATAGAAAGGTTCAGATTTGGAGTAAAATGCCACACCCTGACATTGGAATGTTGCGATCTACCATTGGCTCAAATATGAATTATGATGTTGCTGTTAAAATGAAAAAATTTATGGTTAATGACCAGCTTGATTTGGTAGTTTTATTCAATTGGTTTTCTGATCGAAGTCAATTGGATCTATTCGAAAATCTAAGAGCAAAAGGAGTTCCCGTATTGTGTGTTGTCGGTGATCAATTCAAGCCAAACTATTTTAATGCAGGGAGTCAAAATATCAAGTATAGAAGCATGGGTAATAGTATGATCTCGACATTGCCTGTTTTGAATCCCGAATTCAACTATTTTGATCTCAAAGAAAAAGCTCAAAATATTAATCAGTTTCCTCCATTGATTTTTCCTTATGGGGTTTGGAATGGATTTTCACAGAATGATGTCTTTATTTACCAAAAAATTGGAAATATTGAAACCGGAGATCCGCTATGGATAATGCATAATGAGAATGGATATCGCTATGGCATAATTTCTGGTTTAGGAATTTGGCAATGGAAACTTACAGATTATGAGCAAAATGAAAATCACGATGTGACTAGGATTATAATAAATAAAGGCTTGCAATATTTGACTGTTAAAGAAAACAAAAAGTTGTTGAGAGTTCAGCCAAGTAAAACTGAATATGGAGCAAAAGAGATCATTTCCTTACAAGGCGAATTATACAATCACGCTTTGGAGTACGTGAAAGGGCAAGAAATTAACGTTTTGCTCAAGGATGATCTGAATAAAGAATATCAATATATCATGAGTGAAAAGGATGTGAAGTATGGTCTTGAATTAAGCAATTTAAAGTCAGGGGTATATAGCTATGAGGCAAGTGCCTTTATTGGTAGTCAAAAATTAATGGATTATGGTTCGTTTGTAGTTCTTGAATCACAAAAAGAATTGATGAATCAAACTGCAAACTTTGATATTCTTCATAAAATAGCGTTCAAAACAAATGGTCGCTTCTATCAGCCCATGTCAATGGATTCGTTAGTTCGTGATTTAACAGTTAGTAAACTTGGTAAAACTCAGATTTTAGATCAACATAAATATTCAGAACTTATTCATTTTAAGTTCCTATTTTGGGTCATATTTCTGATTTTGAGTTTGGAATGGTTTGTCCGTAAATGGGCTGGGGGGTATTGATTTTGCTATTTTTTTAAGCTTTAATCTAAATTTACATAAAAAATAGTATACTTTTGCACCCCTTAAATAGAAATATTTATTAATTATATACGATGCGATTAACAGCGGAAAAGAAATCAGAAATAATAGCACAGTACGGTGGAGATGCCAAAAATACTGGTCATGCGGAAGCACAAGTAGCTTTGTTCACACACAGAATTTCCCACCTAACAGAACATCTCAAGAAGAACAAAAAAGATTTTTCTACAGAGTTGACACTTGTTAAACTTGTAGGTAAAAGAAGATCTCTATTGAATTATATAGCTAAAAAAGATATTGTTCATTACAGAGAGCTTATCAAACAACTAGGTATCAGAAAATAACCTTATCCCCCTAATTATAGGCTGATAGAAGTTTCTGGAGAAAGTCCCAACCGTGAAAGTGAAGTAAGGCATAAAGATTTGTGCCACATTTTTTATTTTCAAGTCGAATAATTTCTAGCATATTACCATTCGGTAACAATAGCTTTAAATTTCAATCAAGCAGATAAAAAATGGTTGACAATTTAAAAATAACATAGCGGTATTTCCGCACAATTATGAATGTATTTACACAAAAATTAAGTTATGGTGATGGCAAAGACATTACCATCGAAACTGGGAAATTAGCACGTCAGGCACATGGATCTGTAGTAGTTTCTCAAGGAAAATTAAAACTATTGGCAACGATAGTTTCTAACAAAGACGCTAGAGATGGAGTAGATTTTCTCCCCATGTCTGTAGATTATCAAGAAAAGTTTGCTGCTGGAGGAAGAATTCCGGGTGGTTTTTTGAGAAGAGAAGGAAGACTGTCCAATGCAGAAATATTGGTTTGTAGAATTGTAGATAGAACACTGCGACCACTTTTTCCATCTGATTATCACTCTGAAACTCAAGTAATGATTCAATTAATTTCTGCTGATTCAGAGGTTATGCCGGATGCACTGGTTGGTTTAGCTGCCTCTGCAGCACTAACCATTACAGATATTCCATTTGAAGGTCCTGTTTCTGCTCTCAGAGTTGGTAGAATTAATGGAGAGTGGCTAATTAATCCTTATGCCAGTCAAATGGCAGACTCAGATGTTGATTTGATGGTAGCTGGAACAGCTGCAGATATTAATATGGTAGAGGGTGAGATGAACGGTATTTCTGAAAAGGAAATGGTTGAGGCTCTCAAATTTGCACATACCCACATCAAAAATGATTGTGCAGCACAGTTAGCACTATGTGATCAAATGGGTGGTCGAAAGACACCAAGAGAATATAATCACGAGACTAATTCGGATGAATTGAAGAAGCAGGTTATGGATGCTACCTATCAAAAATACTATGATGCAGCCAAAACACCTTCTGTTAAAGAAGAACGTGCCGAAAAGTTTAAAGCCATTGATAATGAATATGTAGACTCCTTACCAGAGGATACGGATGATACTAAAATGACTATGATAAAAAGGTATCTCGGTAAATCAAAGAAAGAGGCTGTACGTAATATGATGTTGGACAATAAGCAGAGGTTAGACGGTAGAGCATTAAATGAAGTACGTCAAATATGGACAGAAGTTGATTACCTTCCATCCGTTCACGGATCTGCACTATTTACAAGAGGTGAGACGCAATCATTAACATCGGTTACGTTAGGTTCTAAACTAGATCAGCAGATGATTGATAATTATCAAGAGAAGTCATTTAGTAAATTTATGTTACATTATAACTTCCCTTCATTTTCAGTAGGTGAAGCAAGACCAAATCGAGGTCCTGGTAGACGTGAGATAGGTCATGGTAATTTAGCTGAGCGTGGACTCAAACGCATGATACCTGACGACTTTCCATACACACTTCGAATCGTTTCAGATATTTTAGAAAGCAATGGGAGTAGTTCTATGGCTACAGTATGTGCTGGTAGTATGGCCATGATGGATGCTGGTATTCAAGTGAAAGCCGGAGTTTCTGGTATTGCAATGGGTATGGTAGCCGATGATAAAGGTCGATATGCAATTCTTTCAGATATTCTAGGAGACGAGGACCATTTGGGAGATATGGACTTCAAAGTTGTAGGCAACGAAGATGGTATATATGCATGCCAAATGGATATGAAAGTGGACGGTTTATCGTATGATGTACTTGAAGAGGCACTCATGCAAGCCAAAGAAGGTCGTATGCACATATTGAACGAAATGGAAAAGACCATTTCTAAACCAAACAAAGGGTTGAAAGATCACGCACCTCAGATTGAAGTAATGACTATTCCTAAAGATAAAATTGGTGCTGTCATTGGTTCTGGAGGGAAAGTAATTCAAGAAATTCAGCAAGAAACAGATGCTATAGTAACTATCGAAGAAGATGGCGACTTTGGTATTGTAGAAATTTCTGGTGTTGGTAGTGGTCCAATAGAGGCAGCGAAAGAATGGATTCTTGGTATTATAACGGATCCAGAAGTAGGAACAGAATATGTTGGTAAGATAAAGTCAATTGTTGATTTTGGTGCTTTCGTAGAAATTCTTCCTGGAAAAGAAGGATTACTTCACATATCAGAGATTAGCTGGGAACGATTAGAGTCCATGGCTGATGTATTTGAGGAAGGCGAAGAAGTAAAAGTTAAGCTAATCGAGTTCGATGAGCGTAACGGTAAACTTCGTCTGTCAAGAAAAGTTCTTCTTGAAAAACCTGAAGGATATGTAGAACGTCCGCCAAGAGAGCGAAGAGACAACAACCGAAATGGTGGTGATAGAAGAGGTGGGAGAGACAATAGAGGACGCGACAATCGAGGAAGAAATAATCGAAAATAAAATCGATTAGTTAATTCAATAAATTAAAAAAAGGTGAGCTTAACGGCTCACTTTTTTTTTGAATAAAATTTACTTTTAGATCATTTTTTAATGAAATTAATCCGTTTCTAAACGATTAAACGAAAAATGTGGGAATCTGTTTAAGTATTCAAGTTATTGATTATCAGCAACTTAACATTTTGTGTGGATTATTTTTGTAAAAAAGTGGTAGATAGTGGGAGAAAGTGGGAAAATTGGTTTTATTTTTACAGCATTAAACCAATAAAACGTGTCCAAATCATTATACATCGGAGAATTTGCTGCTAAGCTTGATGACAAGGGTCGGGTAGTTTTGCCAGCTGGTTTGAAGAAGCAATTGCCAAAAGATGCAATTGATAAGTTGGTAGTTAATCGAGGTTTTGAAAAATGCCTTACACTATACACACGAAAAGATTGGGATATTGAGCTTGGCAATTTGAGCTCATTGAATCACTTTAATAAAAAACATAGATTATTTATTCGGCATTTTAGTAATGGTGCGACTGAGGTCAACTTAGATAATGCTTCAAGAATGCTGATTCCAAAAAAGTTGTGTGAGTATGCTGGAATTCAAAATGATGCTGTCTTTTATGCTTATGGTAATCGTATAGAAATTTGGGGTCTAAATCATTATAATGAAATGATGAATGTAGATGCAGATGATTTTGCTGAACTTGCTGAAGATGTAATGGGAGACAAGAATGGAGGTGATGATGAATAGTTATCACGCTCCAGTCATGTTGGATGAGTGCATTAAAGGGTTAAATATAAATCCAGACGGAACATACGTTGATGTCACATTTGGCGGCGGTGGTCATTCAAGAGCAATTCTTAGCCAGCTAAGTGAAAAAGGAATTTTATTAGCTTTTGATCAGGATTTGGATGCATTGGATAATAAGGTTGATGATCCACGTTTAATTTTTTGTGAGGCCAATTTTGAGTATTTAGCAAATTTTTGTTCATATCACAAGCTTAATGAAATTGATGGCTTGTTAGCTGATTTAGGGGTAAGTTCTCATCATCTTAATGAAAAAGATCGCGGTTTCTCTTTTCGATTTGAGGAATCTGATTTAGATATGCGGATGAATTCTTCTTCAGAAATATCTGCTGTAGACATTTTGAACACCTATGATCAGCCTAGATTGGCAAAAGTTTTTAGGTCTTATGGTGAATTAGATAAGGCTTCTCCTATAGCGAATGCAATTATTTCATATCGGGATATTCAACCAATTACAAGAAATGCAGATTTGATCGCAGCGGTATCAAAATTCACTAATGATCGATCGAAGAATAAGATGTTGGCTAAGATTTATCAAGCATTAAGAATAGAAGTTAATCGTGAGATTAGTACATTAAAATCCCTTCTCAATCAGGCCACAGTATTGCTAAAACCTCAAGGGAGACTAGTTGTGATGGCGTATCATTCTTTGGAGGACAGAATTGTAAAAAACTTAATCCAAACAGGAAATGTAGAAGGAGACCGACAAAGCGACCACTTTGGGAGAGTGACTCGATTATATAAGGCAATAAATAAAAAGCCAATTGAAGCAACCAAAGAAGAGATTGAGCAAAATTCAAGAGCTCGAAGTGCCAAATTAAGAATAGCAGAGAAAATTTAATGACTAAAGAGAAAAGAACAGCCACATCACAAGAGTTTAGGCTTTCGCCGGAGTGGATTTATTATCTCTTTTTTTTATTCACACTAGCTCTCACTTATATCTATTTATCTCATCGAACAGATAACATTGTCAGAGACATAGAATCAACAAAGAAAAACCTCATTGAATTGAGGGCGGAGAATATTACGTTAAAATCTGATATCATGAAGAATAGACTTCGAGAAAATCTTGAAGTTAGACTGAAAGACAAAGACGTGAAAGAGCCTAATAGGGCAGTTACTGTAATAAAAGAAGTCCATGGCGAATAATATTAAAAAGAGTATAACATGGCGTGTGGTATTTGGTATGGGTGTGGTGGTATTATTCGCGTTTTGGGTTTCTTTTCAGATGTTTCGGATTCAATTAGTTGAAGGGAATAAGTGGTTAGTAATGTCAGACAGTATTACGATTCGTCATCAAGACATTAGTCCAGCCAGAGGTAATATTTATTCTGATAATGGAAGCCTACTTTCTACATCAATGCCCATATATGAAATCAGATGGGATGCAACTGTTGTTAATGATGATACATTTCATTTTTATGTTAATGAATTAGCTCAACAATTGGCTCGTTTATTTCCAGATAAAACCAGTTTGTACTATAAGTCAAAACTAAATACAGCTAAAAAGTCCAAAAGCAGATATGTTCTCATTAGAAGAAAAGTCAATTATCACGAGCAAAAGACGATGAGGGACTTTCCGATTTTCAGAAAAGGGAGATACCGAGGTGGATTTATGGCAGAGTTGAATACTAAGCGAGTAAAACCTGCAGGGAATCTAGCTTTTAGAACAATTGGTTATCGAACAAAAGATAACCTAGGGGTTGGTTTAGAACGAACTTATAACGACGATTTAGGAGGCGTTAAAGGGAAGCGATTAGTGCAAAAAATATCAGGGGGATATCGTCCATTGAATGATGAAAATTTGATTGAGCCAAAAAACGGGAGAGATATTCATACGACCATCAATATTGATTTTCAAGAAATAGCTCAACGGTCACTCGAAAAGTCATTGATCAAGCATAAAGCTGATCATGGTTGTGTAATTGTAATGAAGGTATCGACAGGGGAGATAAAGGCTATATCAAACTTATCAAAAAGAGAAGAAGGAGTATATAGTGAGCAGTATAATTATAGTATTGGAGAGAGTTATGAGCCGGGAAGTGTTTGGAAGGTTTTTTCTGCTATGGCCGCATTTGAAGATGAATTAATTAGTCCCAATGATTCTATGGATATTCAGAATGGAGTTCGAGAATATTTCGGAAAAAAAATGCAAGATTCTGATAAAGGAAGATTCAAAAAAATGAGTTTTAAGCAGGCTTTTGCAAGGTCTAGTAACGTTGCTTTTTCTTCAGTAATTTTTGATAATTACTCAAGTAAGCCAAGTAATTATATATCATATTTAAAAAAATTAGATTTAGATAAGCCAACGGGTATCGAAATATTAGGTGAGCCAGATCCCTTTTTGAATCATCCGGCTAGCTCTAGTTGGTCTCAATTAACTCTACCATGGTTGGCTATTGGGTACGAAAATCAACATACGCCACTTCAGTTACTAACTGCTTATAACGGAATTATCAATGATGGGATTATGATTAGACCACAAATTGTTAGCTCTGTTACTGATGCAGGTATTATAATAAAGGAAAACAATAATTCAAATAAAACAGTTCGTGTTTGTTCGGAAGAAACTTCTAAAAAAATAAAAGAATTAACTGCTGAGGTATTTATCAGTGGTTCTGCAAGAAATGTGAGGAGTGATGTAGTTACTATGGGAGGGAAAACAGGAACAGCACAGATAGCTTCCTCCAGTGGTTATCAAAAGGCAAAAATGTACAATGCAAGTTTTGTTGGCCACTTTCCAGCAATGAAACCTGAATATTCTATTTATGTCATGGTCAACAAGCCCAGCAATGGAATATTTTATGCTTCTTATGTTGCTGCTCCAGTTTTTTCCGAGGTAGCCAAAAAGATTTTTACAATTAGTGTTAAAAAAGAGGTTGTGGATTCTTTGATTTATAAGCCTAATTATCATGCTGGATTTTTTAAGGATATAAAAATTATTAACAATCAACTTGGATACATTATGGATGAAAATTCATCTGCAGATTTTGTAAGGGTGAATTCCAATAATAGTATGACGGAAGATGTTGTAGTCGAAGAGGGTAAAATGCCCGATTTTAGAAATTTTGGTGTTAAGGATGCGGTATACGTGTCAGAGCTCTTAGGGTTAAAACCGATTGTAGCTGGAAGAGGGAGAGTAGTAGAGCAGAGTCCCAAGCCTGGGGCTGTTATCCATAAAAGTCAAACTGTTTATATCCGATTAAATTGAAAAGTCTAGATTCACTCATATCTGCTATTGAATTAATAGATTCGTTCGGATCCAAAAATGTTCAAATTTCTGGGCTTGCTCTTGACTCCAGAATGGTACAATCTGATAACTTATTTGCTGCAACTCGTGGTGCTAATACAGATGGTCATTTATTCATAGAAAAAGCAATTGGATTAGGAGCTGCTGTAATCTTATGTGAGGAAGTAGTTAATCCAAAAGATCATGTTACTTACTTAGTGGTTGAAAATTCAGCCAAGACATTAGGTCTAATTGCTTCAGCATTTTATGATAATCCAAGTAACCAACTTAAGCTGATCGGGGTGACAGGCACCAATGGAAAAACTTCAGTAGCATCAATGCTTTATGAGTGTTTTCGAAATTTAGATCACAATTGTGGATTGTTGTCTACCATTAAATATAGCATTAATGGAGTTGATACCATCAGTACTCACACTACGCCCAATAGCATTCGAATAAATGAATTGTTAGCAGATATGGTTGATGATGGCTGTGAATATGCATTTATGGAAGTGAGTTCTCATGCTCTTCACCAGAATAGGACGGCAGGGTTAAAATTTGACGGTGCAATATTTACGAATATAACCCGTGATCATCTGGATTATCACACAGATTTTAAAGAATATTTATATACCAAAAAAACACTTTTTGACCACTTAGATACTTCAGCTTTTGCATTAACTAATAAGGACGATAAAAATGCAAAAGTGATGGTTCAAAATACATTAGCGAGTTCTTATACTTATAGCCTCAAATCATTTAGTGATTTCAAGACCAAAATTGTTGAGCACGATTTTGATGGTATGCTTTTAAATATCAGTGACTCAGAAGTGTGGTTGAGATTAGTAGGTAAGTTTAATGCATACAATGTTTTAGCTGTTTATTCAACTGCATTTTTACTCGGTAAGGAACATTTAGAAATCATAACAGCACTCAGTGCAATAAACAGTGTTGATGGTCGATTCCAAAATATAAAAGAATCTGGTATAACCGCCATTGTCGATTATGCTCATACCCCGGATGCTATTCAGAATGTATTGGATACAATTAATGCCATTCGGACCACTAATGAGGAGTTGATAACTGTTATTGGGTGTGGAGGAGATAGAGATAAAGGCAAACGACCTATCATGGCAAAAATTGCTTGTGATTCTTCAACGAAAGTGATTTTTACCTCTGATAATCCCAGAACAGAGGATGCTGATGAAATCATTTCTGATATGATGTTAGGAGTAGATCCAAGACACTTCAAAAAGGTACTAAAGATAACTAACAGGGAGGAGGCTATTAAGACAGCAATCAGTCTCAGCAATAAAGGTGATATCATTCTTGTGGCTGGGAAAGGACATGAAACTTATCAAGATATAATGGGTGTAAAACATCCTTTTGACGACAAAGAAATTTTAACCCAAAACCTAAAACTATTAAAAGAATAATGCTGTATCATTTATTTGAATATTTAGAAGAAGTATATAATCTGCCTGGAGCGGGAGTCTTTCAGTATATTTCATTTCGTGCATCACTTGCCGTAATTGTATCTCTAATTATTTCATTGCTGTTTGGTAAAAGACTGATTGCAAAGTTGCAAGACTTGCAAGCTGCTGAGACCATTCGCACACTCGGTCTAAAAGGAGAGGAAGCTAAGCGTGGAACACCAACAATGGGAGGTCTCATCATATTGGCTGCAATTCTAATTCCAACATTATTATTTGCTAAACTTAATAATGTCTATGTGCTACTTATGATTTTTAGTACCATTTGGTTAGGGTTAATTGGTTTTATAGACGATTACATAAAGATTTATAAAAAGGACAAAGCTGGGTTGGCTGGTAGATTTAAAATCATAGGTCAAGTTGGCCTTGGAATTATTGTGGCGTTAGTACTTCATTTTAATGATAGTGTCGTTGTCAGAGAGCAATACAAAATAAACACGATAAATGAGGCACCTGCCGATGTAGAGATGAAAAATATCAATGGTCAATTGATGTATTTTAAAGATGTAAAAAGTACAACAACGACACTTCCATTTATTAAGACTCATGAGGTAGATTATTCAAAATTTTTATTTTGGATGAATGAAACAAAGGCCAATAAATGGGCATGGGTGGTATTTATGGTAATAGCTGTTCTGGTTATTACAGCAGTGAGTAATGGGGCTAATTTAACGGATGGAATAGATGGATTGGCTGCGGGTAGCTCAGCGATAATTGGGATAACATTAGCAGTTTTAGCATTTATAAGTGGTAACTTAATATTCTCTGATTATCTCAATATCATGTTTATACCTAATCAGGGTGAACTAGTAATTTTTGCAGCAGCTTTCACAGGAGCTTGTATTGGCTTTTTGTGGTACAATAGTTTCCCAGCTCAAGTTTTTATGGGAGATACAGGTAGCCTTGCACTTGGGGGAATTATCGCTGTCTTGGCGTTGATGATTCGAAAAGAATTAGTTCTTCCCATTCTATGCGGCATCTTTTTAATTGAAAACTTGAGTGTTATGATACAAGTCAGTTATTTCAAGTATACCAAGAAGAAGTTCGGTGAGGGGAGACGAATATTTAAGATGTCACCACTTCACCATCATTATCAAAAGCTCGGATATGCAGAGCCCAAGATCGTAACCCGATTCTGGATTGTAGGAATCATCTTAGCCATATTCACCATAATAACCTTCAAACTAAGATAATTGAGTGAATTAATATCCATATTAGGTGCCGGTGAGAGTGGAGTAGGTTCAGCTATTCTGGCTCAAAAACAAGGCTTTGATGTTTGGGTTTCTGATTACAATCAGATTCAACCTAAATATAAGGCTGAGCTTGATAAATATGGAATCAAATACGAGGAAAATGGTCATGATGAGATGCTCATAAAATCCTCTAGTAAAATTATTAAAAGTCCTGGTATAAGTGACAAAGCTCCAATTGTTGTAGCCGCTACTTCAGTGAACATTCCAATTGTATCTGAGATTGAGTTTGCAGTAAATTACACGAATGCTTCATTAATAGGTATTACTGGAACAAATGGAAAAACCACGACAACAATGTTGACTTACAGCATTTTAAAGAGTGCTGGTTTATCAGTTGGCTTGGCTGGAAATGTGGGCTATAGTTTTGCAAAACAGGTTGCTCTTGAAAACTACGAATACTATGTGCTCGAATTGAGTAGTTTTCAATTGGATGGAATGCATACAGTAGCTCTGGATTATGCTGTTCTACTTAATATCTCGCCAGATCACCTTGATCGATATGCAACCTATCAAGACTATATTGACGCTAAGCTACGAATCAATTTAAATCAAGACGCTAATCAAAAATTTATTTTTTGTGCAGATGACGATGAAATCACAAACCAACTAAAAAATCATGCTACCCCAGCTGATCTGATACCATTTACATATGATAATGGGCCATTAGATCAAGGTGCTTGGGTAGAAAATAATCAATTAAATATTCAATTAACAAACCCAAAAATTAACTTCAATATGTCATTAGATCAACTTACTATAGCCGGTAGACACAACACGTATAACTCGATGGCTGCTTCAATTATCGCTAATTCTCTACTTATAAGAAAAGAGACCATACGTGAGAGTTTACTGGATTTTAAAAATGTAGAGCATCGATTAGAATTTGTTTCCAAAGTGAAAGGAATAAGTTTTGTTAATGACAGTAAAGCAACGAATGTCAATGCAGCATGGTATGCATTAGAAAGCGTTGAAGACCCAATTATTTGGATTGCAGGTGGAGTGGATAAAGGCAATGATTATGAATCATTAAGCCCACTAATTAAGGAGAAAGTAAGAATCATTGTATGCTTGGGTAAAAATAACCTGAATTTACATAAAGCATTCAGGAAAGATGTTGATATGATGATTAATGCAAGTTCTGCTCAAGAAGCAGTTAATATTGCCTATGGTTTAGGTGAAAAAGGAGAGACGGTTTTGTTATCTCCGGCATGTGCCAGTTTTGATCTGTTTGAAAATTTTGAAGACAGAGGAAATCAATTTAAAAGAGCTGTAAGAAATCTGTGAGAGAATTTTTGCAAAAAAATATCAAGGGAGATTACTACATATGGTTTGTAGTATTGGCACTTTCTATTTTCGGAATTCTTGCAGTGTATTCTGCAACGGGTACACTTGCCTATGCTGAAAAAGGTGGTAATACAGAATACTACCTTATGAAACATGCTTTTTTGGTATTTTTTGGTTTAGCAACGATGTGGTTAACTCACCTGATTAGTATTCAATACTTTTCAAGGATTGCTCAGATTATGCTATTTGTTGCGATTCCATTACTAATTTACACCTTAATTTTTGGGGTTGAAATAAATGATGCTCGAAGATGGATTTCTTTGCCTGTGGCCGGCCTTACTGTACAAAGTTCAGATTTTGCAAAGCTTGCACTAGTTGCTTATGTTGCTCGTTTTATGGCTAAAAGACAGGGGGAGGTTCATGATTTTAAAAAAACACTTCTTCCAATACTTTCCATAATTTTACTCGTTTGTTTATTGATTTTTCCAGAAGATTTTTCAACTTCTGCAGTACTATTTGTAACGAGTATGTTGGTGTTATTCTTGGGTCGAATACCACTCAAACAGATCGGTTTGCTAGCAGGTATTGGAATATTCGTTCTAGGAGGTGCTTTTGCTTATGTAATGAACTCTGATGTTCAATTTGGACGAATAGCTACTATGAAAAGTAGAATTGAGGCATTTTCAAATGGTAGTGATGACGGAGGAACATATCAAAGCAGGCAAGCTAAAATAGCTGTTGCCCGTGGAGGATTTGTCGGAACTGGTCCTGGAAGAAGTAGGCAGAAAAATATTTTACCATCCCCATTTGCAGATTTTATTTATGCAATTATTATCGAGGAGTACGGGTCGATTTTTGGTGGACTCACTCTTGTCTTACTTTATTTATTATTGCTTTATCGATCATTTAGAATTGTCTTATTAACAGAAGATCCGCTGGCAGCTCTTTTAGCCATTGGATTGGCCTTTAGTTTGGTAGTTCAAGCTTTGATAAATATGGGTGTAGCCGTCAATATTCTTCCTGTTACAGGTCTAGCACTTCCTATTGTAAGCCGCGGAGGAACATCCATATTATTTGTAAGCATTGCATTTGGAATTATTCTGAGTGCAAGTAGAACCATTTATCCAGAGAAAGAAAATGAGTAAAAAATATCGAGTTCTTATATCTGGTGGAGGTACAGGGGGACACATATTCCCTGCTATCGCAATAGCTAACGAAATAATACATAAGTATCCGGAGAGTGTTATTGAATTTGTTGGTGCTAACGGGAGAATGGAAATGGATAAAGTTCCAGCTGCAGGATATAAAATTCATGGGCTATGGATATCGGGACTTCAAAGAAGGTTAACCGCCAAAAACCTCAGCCTGCCATTTAAGTTATTAGCTAGTTTATTGAAATCAAGTTGGATTATTAAAAGATTCAAGCCAGATTTTACCATTGGCGTTGGAGGTTATGCAAGTGGTCCATTAAATTATATGGCAAGCATGATGGGGGTTCCTGTGTTTTTGCAAGAACAGAATTCTTATCCAGGAATAACTAATAAGTTATTGAAAAAGTATGCGGCAAAGATTTGTGTAGCATACCAACAAATGGAGCAATTTTTCCCGAAAGAGAAATTAGTTTTAACGGGCAATCCAATAAGACAAGATCTCTTGTCGAAGTTGGATAACCAGACTAGTGCTTTTGAACATTTTTCTCTAAATCCAAAAAAGAAAACAGTTTTGGTAGTTGGAGGAAGTTTAGGTGCCAGAACAATTAATGAGGCAATCGATGAAAATTTAAGTAGACTAGATGATCATGAGGTACAACTTTTATGGCAAACAGGAAAAAACTTTACAGATGATTTTGGAACATTTGATTGGGGAACACGAACAGCTTTCATTCAACGAATGGACTTGGCATATCAAGTAGCAGATATAGTTGTGAGCAGGGCAGGAGCCATGTCTGTTTCCGAACTTTCTGCTCTTGGAAAGGCTACAATATTTGTTCCGTCACCTTTTGTTAGCGAAGATCATCAGACTAAGAATGCACTTAATTTAGTCAATAAAAATGCTGCTTTACTTTGTCCAGATAAAGATGCAAAGGATCAGTTAGGTAAGTTAATTATAGATTTAATGAAAGATGAAGCTCAACAAAATAATCTCAAATCGGAAATTTTAAAATTGGGTTTGCCACATGCTGCAAAAAGTATCGTAAATGAAATAATCCAAGGTGTCATTAAATAGAAAAAATATCTTTTTCATAGGAATCGGTGGAATCGGTATGAGTGCACTCGCCCGTTATTTTAATTCTGAAGGATATTTTGTTTGTGGTTATGATCGAACATCTTCTCCCATTACAGATCAATTGAATCAAGAAGGGATTGGGGTGTTTTTTGAAGATCATCTGTCTTCTATCGACAATAAATTTATTCAAAACTCTGATGAGTGCTTTATTGTCTATACTCCCGCAATCCCCCAAAGTAGTTATTTAATGAATTATTTCCTGAAGAATGATTATGCCATGTACAAGCGTGCTGAAATTCTTGGAGAGGTAACCAAAAATACCATTAATTTGAGTGTAGCAGGAACACACGGAAAAACAACGACTAGTAGTATTGTCGCATCAATTTTTCAACAATCGAATCTCTCTTTTTCAGCATTCCTTGGAGGGATAAGTGCCAATCTAAATAGTAATTATTTCAAGCAAGATAAAGGTGGAAGTAATTTTTCAATTACTGAAGCCGACGAGTTTGATCGGTCATTTTTATACCTTAAACCAACTTATGGTATTATAACTAGTACGGATGCAGATCATCTAGATATTTATGGTAGCAAAGAATATTTAGAGGACTCTTATGTTGAATTTTCTAACTTAGTTGTAGAGGATAAACATACTTTTTATGCTAAAAATAAAGTAAAAAATATAAGGGGTATTAGTTATTCAGCTACAGATCAAGAGGCCATGTTTTATGCAGTGATACATTCTCAAGATTCCAAAGGAACATATTTTGACATTTGTGATCATCTTGGAAATCTATTTATAAATGATTTGTTTGTCAGTTTACCTGGTATTCATAATCTTGAGAATGCTGTTGGTGCAGCGTTGATGTGCAGTAATGCTGGGGTTGATGAACAAGCTATTCGAATTGGTCTAAAAGAATTTAAAGGCATCAAACGAAGATTTCAATATGTGATAGAACGGAATGATTTTTTGTATATCGACGATTATGCTCATCATCCAAGTGAGTTGAAAGCAATCATTTCTTCAGTAAGAAATTTGTATCCAAACCGTAAGATTACAGCGATTTTTCAACCCCATTTATATAGTCGAACACAGGATTTTATGACAGAATTTGCTCAAGAACTTTCTAAAGTAGATAGCCTGATTTTATTGCCTATTTATCCAGCAAGAGAGCTTCCTATTGAAGGGGTGACATCAGATGTATTATTGAAAAATATTAGCCATCCAAATGCTATTTGTGTGCCTAAGAGTGAAGTGATCAAAAATTTAAAACAAAAAGAAGTAGACATACTCATGACCCTTGGTGCTGGAGATATCGACCAATTAGTAAAACAAATTTATGAGTTCTATGGCTAGTAAAATTATACCATATCTACGAAAGAGCCTGTATGTCTTATCAATTCTCATCGTTTTTGTGATTTTATTTCTACTTAGGAAAAATCAACAACATCAGATTTGTACGTATGTAAAGATTGTGATTGAGGCACCAGCTCAAAAACAATTAATAACTCAAGAAATCATCAAAAACAAGTTGGATAAATGGTATATCGGTGGATTATCTGGTGTTCCTCAAAATAGTATCTCTTTATCAGATATCGAACAAAAATTAGAAAATATATCCGCGATAAAGAAGGCTGAAGTAAGTTTTGATTTGAAAGGGGAATTAAAGATAGATATTCTTCAGCATGTCCCATTGGTGAGAATCATGCCTCCAAATCAAAAATCTTTTTATCTAGCAGATGATTTGGTAAGAATTCCATCCTTTGATGTAGATATTGCACGAGTTCCAGTGGTCAATGATTATGTAAGTCCTGAAATGATTAAGAAAGTGTACACCCTATCCACCTATGTGCATGAAAATGCATTTATAGATGCTATTACAGAGCAGATATTTGTAGACAAGGGTGACTTAATCATCATACCAAAAATTAATAACCAAAAAATAGTGATCGGAGATACCACTAATATTCCAGCAAAATTTGATAAACTCATTGATTTTTACGTCGATGGACTAAGTCATATTGGGTGGGATAAATATCGAATCATTAATTTAAAATATAAGAATCAAATCGTTTGTAAATAGTAACATGGCAGAATCACAAGAAAAAATTATTGTTGGATTAGATATAGGTACAACTAAGGTTTGTGCCATTGTAGGTAGAGCAAATCAGTATGGAAAAGTAGATATACTCGGTATGGGTAAAGTAGCTTCTCATGGAGGGGTAACCAGAGGTGTTGTCTCAAATATTGATCGTACAGTAGCTGCCATACAAGCGGCTATCAAAGAAGCATCCGAAAAATCCAACGTGGATATACAACGTGTTGAAGTGGGTATAGCAGGAGCTCATATAAATAGTTTGCAACATCGCGGTATGATTATTCGCAATGATGGAGAATCAGAAATAAATGCCGATGATTTGAAAAAATTAGAAAATGATATGTTCAAGCTTGCGGTAAAACCTGGAGATCGAATTTTACATGTGTTACCTCAAGAATATACAGTAGATGATGAGCCAGGAATCATTGATCCAATTGGGATGGCTGGGGTTAAAGTTGAGGGGAATTTTCATGTTATTACAGGTCAGATTTCTGCTGCCAAAAATATTTATAAGTGTGTTGAGAAATCCAATTTGCAAGTGACAGATATTGCACTTGAACCTCTTGCATCTTCGGAAGCTGTTTTAAGTAGCGATGAACTTGAAGCTGGTGTCGTATTGGTAGATATTGGTGGAGGTACCACAGACGTGGCAATATTTTATGATAATATCATTTGCCACACAGCTGTAATTCCATACGGAGGAAATATTATTACTGAAGATATTAAACAAGGGTGTAATGTTATGAAAGCACATGCTGAACTTCTTAAAGTGAAGTTTGGAAGTGCGTTGGCTAGTGAGTTAGATGAAAATGAAATTGTTACTATTCCTGGAATAAGGGGGAGAGCAGCCAAAGAAATATCGGTTAAAAACCTTTCAAAGGTAATTCAAGCACGTATCCAAGAGATTATGGAGCTTGTACATTTTGAGATAAAACAGAGTGGTCTAGAAAAAAAATTAGCTGGAGGAATTGTAATCACAGGTGGTGGATCACAACTCAAACATGTTGACCAACTTGCTGAGTTTGTTACAGGACTTGACGCAAGAATTGGTTACCCTAACGAGCATTTGGCTAAGGGAATGGTTGAAGAAGTTAAGAGTCCTATTTATGCTACGGGTGTAGGGTTGGTTCTCAGAGGATTAGCGGCAGAACGAATAGGAGGTGGAGATATTATTAGTCCTGGACCAAAACAGCCAGGCGATAAAGTAGGAATATTCTCTCGTATTAAAGAATGGTTAAAAGATGAAGTAGAAGTTGAAGATTTCAAAAAATAAAAAATATGAGTTTTACAGTAGAATTACCCAAAGATAGATCGTCCATCATTAAAGTAATTGGTGTAGGAGGCGGAGGAGGAAATGCCGTAAATCACATGTATTCTGAAGGAATACAGGGTGTTGACTTTTTTATCTGCAATACCGATGCTCAAGCACTAGAGAAAAGTCCAATCATAAACAAAGTCCAGATTGGTAGTTCGCTCACTGAAGGAAGAGGAGCTGGATCAAATCCAGAGATAGGAAGAAAAGCAGCAGAAGAGAGTATTCATGATATTATCGAGTCATTAGGATCAAACACTCAAATGGTATTCATTACTGCGGGTATGGGTGGAGGTACTGGTACTGGGGCAGCCCCAGTAATAGCTAAAGCTGCCAAAGACAAAGGAATTTTAACGGTA
>CESF01012111.1_pt1 | contig 38708 bp, 26 predicted proteins | sample 356331 | NCBI WGS metagenome assembly CESF01 (sample SAMEA2621779, study PRJEB7988) | marine metagenome | biome: marine biome (ENVO:00000447); feature: surface water layer (ENVO:00002042); material: "saline water (ENVO:00002010), including plankton (ENVO:xxxxxxxx)" | depth 5 m
AAATCGAAGGGCGCTCTTTATACAGCTTATACAGGCAAAGATCAAGTAACAGATCTTATCCAATCAGCTCATGTGTAAATTTGATAGCGGCTAATTATAATGATCGAATGCCCTTAGGGAAAGTAAAAACTGCATTTAAATTAAACTAATTTCTAAAATCGCCCTAAACTGCTCATTTTTAACACACTCCTGCCTTAGCTCCGCTTAAATTAATCCCCTTTCGGCAAACGATACACAATTTTCACCACCCACTATGATGTGATCCAGTACATTTATATCTATTAAGGCTAAAGCTTGTTGTAATTTTGTAGTGATCAATTTATCGGCCTGACTTGGCTCTGCTACCCCACTTGGATGGTTATGGGCAAGAATCAGTGCCGCCGCATTATTACGTAGTGCAGCTTTAACAACTTCACGAGGATACACAGAGGCCGCATTAATAGTGCCATAAAAAAGCACTTCGTCTTTTATCAATTGGTTTTGACTGTCCAAGTACAGCACCATAAATACTTCTTGCTGTAAGCCACGCAACTGAATAGTTAAATAGTTATACACAGCCTGTGGCGAATTAAATAGTGCCTCGCGTTTATATTGCTCAAGCATATAGCGCCGGCTCAACTCAAGCACAGCTTGGAGCTGCACATATTTAGCGGCTCCTAACCCCCTTTGTGAACAAAACTCTTGTTCAGTGGCATTAAATAAATTGTGCAGGGTGCTATTTATATCTAGTAGGTGCTCGGCCAACTCAATGGCATTCATACCCGGCACGCCGGTACGTAAAAATATCGCTAATAGCTCAGCGTCTGATAGTGCTTTTGCGCCTTGGGCGAGTAACTTCTCCCGCGGCCTTGCTGATAAAGGTAGATCGGTTAACGGCATTGCTTCATCCTTAAAACAACTATTCCATTTAATAAACTGTACTATAAAATCGCGTTTTTACCTGTAAGAAAAAAGAAAACTTCATGCTATCGGTAAAGATTTGCTATCGTTAGCCCATATCGACAAAGGTTAAATTTCACGTAATGACAAAATCAGTAAATAAAAAAATCCTGCTAGGTATGAGTGGTGGTATTGCAGCCTATAAATGCGCAGAGCTTGTTCGCCGTTTAAAAGATAAAGGCTGTGAAGTAAAAGTCGTCATGACCGACTCAGCAAAACACTTTATTACTCCTTTAACTATGCAAGCGGTAAGCGGTGAGATTGTTTCTGATTCATTACTCGACCCTGCAGCAGAAGCCGCAATGGGTCATATTGAGTTTGCCAAATGGGCAGACCTTATTTTAGTCGCCCCTGCAACCAGCAATATTTTAGCGAAAATGGCGATGGGTATTGCAGATGACTTACTGACAACCCTACTACTAGCCACCCCTGCAAAAGTCGCGGTTGCACCTGCCATGAACCAACAGATGTACGCCCACCCAGCTACACAAGCAAATATTGCCACACTTAGTGAACGCGGCGTTGCTATTTGGGGCCCAGGTAAAGGTGAGCAAGCCTGTGGTGATGTAGGCGCAGGACGTATGTTAGAGCCTCATGAGTTAGTCGCGCTGTGTACACAACCTGAGGTTGAGCCTTTACTTGCAGGCAAAACCATCACGATCACAGCAGGACCAACCCGAGAAGCCCTCGACCCAGTTCGTTATATTTCTAATCACAGCTCTGGCAAAATGGGTTATGCCCTTGCTGAAGCTGCACTTGCGTTAGGTGCAAAGGTAAACCTGATTTCAGGCCCAGTGACAATTAAAGCACCTGCTAATGCCCTGCTTACTAATATAGAAAGTGCTGAGCAATTACTCACTGCCTCGATGGAGCTAGCCGCGCAATCGGATGCCTTTATCGGCTGTGCAGCGGTGGCAGATTACCGTGCAGCAGCGATTCATGAGCAAAAAATGAAAAAGCAAGGTGATGAACTAACCCTCACCTTAGTTAAAAACCCAGATGTCATAGCTAACGTCGCCGCGCTGAACGAAAACCGTCCTTATACAGTTGGTTTTGCTGCCGAAACCCAAGATGTTGCCAGTTACGCACAAGGTAAATTAAAGAATAAAAACCTCGATATGATCTGCGCAAATGACGTATCAAAAGAAGGCCTTGGCTTTAATTCTGATCATAATGCTTTAACACTGTTCTGGCACAATGAGCAGCTAGATTTAGCAATGGGAAGTAAAAAAGATTTGGCCATGAGCGTAATGACTGAGCTTGCCAAGCGTTTGTAAAAATGCTGGAAAGAAACTGAATAAAACATTAACATAAGCCACTCATTTGCACAAAAAATGGCTTGTCTGACTCCCAACAGCGCAAGTAATAAATTATAAGAAAGGAATGGTCATGCCTGCGACAAAAAGAAGTAATCGCAAAGAGCAGATTCTGCAAGCACTCGCACAAATGTTAGAAACCAGCCCAGGTCAACGTATCACAACCGCAAAACTAGCGGCGGAGGTAGGTGTGTCTGAAGCTGCGTTATATCGTCATTTCCCGAGTAAAGCACGGATGTTTGAGGGCCTAATCGAGTTTATTGAAGATACTCTGTTATCACGCATTAATCTCATTTTAGAAAATGAGAAAGAAAGCCAAACTCGAGTCTACAATATTTTGCTGTTATTGTTAGCCTTTGCAGAGAAAAACCCAGGCATTACCCGCATTTTGACCGGTGATGCCTTACAAGGTGAGCAAGAGCGTTTACGTGAGCGCGTACAAGGCTTATTTGAAAAGCTAGAAACTCAGTTCAAGCAAGTGCTACGCGAACGCAAACTTCGCGAAGGTAAAGCATTCCAGTCAGACGAAAGCCCCCTAGCCAACTTCTTACTTGCCTATGTAGAAGGTAAGATGAACCAATTCGTGCGCAGCGACTTTAAAGCAAAACCAAGTGCACAATTTGAAAAACAGTGGCCAGAGTTACAAAAAATTTGGTTGTAGTGAGTTGCTAGGGGAAAGAGTAAAGTTAGCAAGCTGCTTTCTAACTTTCCCCTTTCTAACTACTACCTTTGATTCGCATTATTAATTGCTCTGATTAAGCCCGCTAACATCATTGATATTTCTTGCGTTTCCATTATCCATTTATTTGCCAGCTCTGTGCTAACTTCACCGACCTGAAGCGATATATAGAGCTGTGATCTTAGCTCACCACAACTTCCTTTTGCATAGTAAAGAAAACGCACACAATCTTTTGAAGACATCCGCTCATAGCCTTCTGCTATATTCGATGAAATAGACAAGCTAGAGCGCTTAATTTGGTCTTTCAAGCAATACTCACGACTCGATTTAAAGTGTTGAAAAATTGCAATTGCTAGCGTAGCAGAGCGCTTCCAAACATCTAGGTTTTCAAATTTCATTTTAAATATCCTTATTTAAAACATATCTCTACTTATAGCCTAGCAACTCCCATATTCCAACTTCCCTCTTTCTAACTTTCCCCTCGTAACTTTCCCCTAGCAACTTTCCCCTAGCAACTTTCCCCTTCCACCTCCCCAAACACGCCACTTATCGTATCTACTCGAATTGTTTATTAAAAACGCTACACTGGGTGCGTAAATTTTAAAAACAACGAGAAAGACTAATGAAAGCGCAATTATCACTTTTGAGCTTAGCCTTGGTGACAAGCCTTGGTAGTGCACATGTTAGTGCGAAAGAGGCTCTGCAATTTAAAGACGTGTTTGATTTTAAATACGCAAAAGGCACCCAACTTTCTGAAGACGGCCAAATTCTTAGCTTTAGTGCAGACCCTTATCGCGGTAATGCTGAAGGTCAGGTTTATACGTTAAACAATAACCACCTACTTACCAGCGTTGAGCGCGGTACTCGCCCTACTATTAATAAAGCGGCAAACTGGGTGGCTTTTACTCAGGTACCTACCCTACTTGAAAAAGAAACCACCAAGAAAAAAGACCAGCTGAAAAATAACCTTGTTTTAGTAAATACTAAAAATGGCGAGCAACAGACTTTTAACGATGTAAAAGACTATGCGTTATCGGATGATGGTATATGGCTTGCCTATCGACTAGATAAGAAAGCAGAAAAAGCAGATAAAAAAGACGGCGAAGAAAAAGACGAAAACAGCAGCGAAATCAAGCCAGATAAAAAAGATAAAAGCTTTGATTTAGTGCTTGTTAATCTTCAAGACAAAACCACTCACACTATAAATAATGTATTTAGCTATGCGATTAGCAGTACAGGCGAGCAATTATTAGCAAGCCAAAGCTACAGCGATGGTGCCGACAACCAAGTTGTATTAGTTGATCTTAATAATGACTTTGCAACTAACGTGTTGATTGATGAGCCTGGTGTTGTTGCAAATAAAATTGCATGGCAACCAAACAGCAATACCGCAGCACTATTAATTGGTAATTATGTTAATGATGATACAAGACGTCGCGATCACAGCTTACAGCTTTTACAAAACGGGGCTCTTTCAACCATTAACTCAGCAGATAGCAGCTGGACTATCGGCAAAACAGCATCATTAAAATGGTCTGAAGATGGTGCTCGTTTATACTATGAAAACCACCCTAAACTCGCCGCAAAATCTGTCTTGAAAGAATACAAAGATGAAGCCTCTTTATATGATTTCGATACCATACGCGACCAGAAGGGCCTAAACGTTTGGCACAATAAAGACGCTGAAATTAAGCCTCGCGAAGAGCAGCAATGGAACAAAGCGAATAAGCTTCGTCACTACCAAGCTGTGTATCATATAAATGGTCAGCACGTTGTGCAGCTAAGCACACCAAACATGCCAGAAGTTTCGCTTAACACTAATCGCGAAGCACTATTAGGCTATTCAGACCGACCTTACTTAGAGCGCGTTATGTATGGTGGTTTTTATGCAGATTACTTCAGTGTTGATGTTAAAACCGGTAAACAAACAGCTATCGTCAGCGACTATCCATTTAGACCAAGCCTTGCGCCAAATGGTCAATTTGCAGCATTTTTCCAAGATAGCCAAGTTCAGCTAAAAGATTTAGGTAGCAACAAGGTTTCGACCTTATCTAAAGCAATTAACGCTGTTTTTGCTGATGATAAACATGACTACCCATCACCTCAGCCGGGTTATGGTTTTGCGGGCTGGTTGAACGACAGCAGCCAAGTATTGGTTTACAGCAAATTTGATATTTGGGCTTTTGATGTCGCATCACAAAAGGCAACGCGCTTAACTCAAGGTAAAGAAACTAACACCCAATATCGTGTTATTAAACTTGATAAAGACCAAGTTGGTTTTGCCAAAGATGAAACATTATTGCTAAGCGCAACCAACGTGCAAGATAAGCAAACAGAGATTGCCAAACTTGACTTATCGAGCAATAAAGTCAGCAAAGTACTTTCGGGTAAAAAGCGCTATGACGTAGTGAAAAAGGCTAAAAATGCCGACAAATACCTATTTACTGCACAAACATACCAGCAATTCCCTGATTACTACCAAACTGATTTTAGCTTCAAAAAGCCACAACGTGTTACTAACCTAAACCCGCAAATTAGCAACTTTGCATGGGGTGAAAAACCTGAGCTTATTAGCTACAAAGGGTTTGATGGTGAAGATTTACAAGGCGTATTAATTAAGCCTGCAGGCTATAAAAAAGGCGATAAGGTTCCTGTAGTTGTGTACTTCTACCGCTATATGAGCCAACGCATGTATGACTTCCCGAAAATGGAGTTAAATCATCGCCCTAACTTCCCGATGTTTACCTCAAATGGCTATGCGATTTTCTTACCTGATATCCGTTTTGAGATTGGTCATCCTGGTAAATCATCAACGCAAACTATGATCAACGCAACTCAAAAGTTAATTGATTTAGGCATTGCTGATCCAGATAAAATTGGTTTACAAGGTCACTCTTGGGCAGGCTACCAAAGCGCCTTTATGATCACTCAAACAGACATGTTCAAGGCCGTTGTATCAGGTGCGCCAGTATCTAATATGACCAGTGCTTACAGCGGTATTCGCTTAAAATCAGGTCTTGCCCGTCAGTTTCAATACGAAACAGGGCAAAGCCGTATAGGCAAAACTTTATTCGAAGCGCCAGAGCTATATATCGAAAACTCACCGGTGTTCTTTGCCGATAAAGTGAATACCCCAATTCTGATTATGTTTGGTGACAAAGATGATGCAGTGCCATGGCACGAAGGGGTTCAATACTACTTAGCTCTTCGCCGTGCCGGTAAAGATGCAACCTTCTTACAATACGAAGGTGAACCACACCACTTGAAGAAATTCCCTAACCAAGTGGATTTTTCGGTGCGCATGATGGAATATTTTGATCATTACTTAAAAGGTAAACCTGCTGCTGAGTGGATCAAAAACGGCGTCCCTTTTATTGAAGAATAAACAATAAGCTGAATTTCAGCTTAATGTCCCCCTCCCCTAGAGCCAGCATTATTGCTGGCTTTGTTCGAAAAAATCAATCACACCATCTATTTTATCGATTTTATCAATCGATTTAAACCCCAGTTTGTAAGTGGAAAGTTAATCAGAACAACTCTATATTTCACCCAACTTCTAACTGGAGACAACACAATGTTAAAAAAATCAACTTCAGCTTTCTCTAAAGTCGCTGTTGCAGTGTCACTGTTGGTGGCAACAGGCGTACAAGCTACGAACGAAATAAAATCAAACCAATTCTGGTGGCCAGAGCAATTAGACCTTAGCCAACTTCGTGCTCATGGCGCAGAGTCTGATCCTATGGGTCCATACTTTAATTACAAAAAAGAATTCTTAAAATTAGATCTAAATGCGGTAAAAGCCGACATTGAGAAGGTACTGACTGACTCTCAAGACTGGTGGCCTGCTGATTACGGCCACTACGGTCCATTCTTCATCCGCATGGCGTGGCACGCATCAGGCACTTACCGTACATTCGATGGCCGTGGTGGTGCTGGCGGTGGTCAACAACGTTTCGACCCACTAAACAGCTGGCCAGATAACGCAAACCTTGATAAAGCGCGTCGTTTACTTTGGCCAATAAAGCAGAAATATGGCCGCAGTATTTCTTGGGCTGACTTAATGGCACTAACGGGTAACGTTGCACTTGAATCAATGGGCTTCAAAACTTTCGGTTATGCCGGTGGTCGTGAAGACGATTGGGAACCAGACTACGTATACTGGGGCCCTGAAGGCAAAATGTTAACTGACGAACGTCGTGACAAAAAAGGCAAACTAAAAGGTCCACTAGCGGCAGTTGAGATGGGCTTAATCTATGTAAACCCTGAAGGCCCACACGGTAATCCTGATCCACTTCTTGCAGCAGAAGATATTCGTTTATCTTTCGGCCGCATGGCAATGAACGATGAAGAAATCGTTGCCCTAATCGCCGGTGGTCACAGCTTTGGTAAAGCTCACGGTGCCAAAAAAGCGACCTGTTTAGACAAAGAACCTGCAGCAGCGGGTATCGAAGAACAAGGCTTAGGTTGGAAAAATAAATGTGGTAAAGGCCATTCAGAAGATACCATCACTTCAGGTCTTGAAGGTGCATGGACTGTGACACCAACACGTTGGTCAATTAACTACCTTCAAAACTTGTTCAGCTTTGAATGGGTTAAAACCAAGAGCCCAGCAGGTGCAACTCAGTGGATCCCTGAAAAGGGTCAAGCATCTAATCTTGTGCCAGATGCACACATCAAAGGTAAGCGTCATGCACCTATCATGTTCACAACCGATATCGCGTTAAAAGCTGACCCTGAGTTCCGTAAGATCTCAGAACGTTTCTTAAACGACCCGAAAGAGTTCGAACTCGCATTTGCTAAAGCATGGTTCAAACTAAACCACCGTGACATGGGCCCACGAGCTCGTTACTTAGGTGACTTAGTGCCAGAAGAAGTATTAATTTGGCAAGACTACATCCCTGCGGTTGATCACAAACTAGTAGACAGCAAAGATATCGCGTCACTTAAAGCTAGCATCTTAGATTCAGGTTTATCTGTATCTGAACTAGTCCGTGTTGCTTGGGCATCAGCAGCAAGCTACCGCGACACAGATATGCGTGGTGGTGCAAACGGTGCACGTATTCGTTTTGCTCCGCAAAAAGATTGGCCGGTAAACAATCCGAAAGAAGTGGCTAAAGTACTTAGCAAACTTGAGAAAATCCAAACTAAGTTCAACAAAAACGCATCTGGCGGTAAAGAAATTTCACTAGCAGATATGATTGTTCTTGGTGGTGCGGCTGCAATCGAAAAAGCAGCAAGCGACGCGGGTTTCTCTATCGCAGTACCATTCAAGCCAGGCCGTATGGACGCGTCATTAGAAATGACTGACGTTGAATCATTCGAAGTACTTGAGCCAACAGCAGATGCGTTCCGTAACTACTACAGCTCAGCATGGAAATCACCGGCTGAAATGTTAGTTGAACGAGCTGATTTATTAAGCTTATCAGTACCAGAAATGACTGCACTACTAGGTGGTATGCGTGCCCTTAACGCGAATACTGACCAAACTAAACACGGTGTATTCACGAAAAAACCAGGCACATTAAGTAACGATTTCTTCGTTAACCTACTCGATATGTCAACGAAGTGGTCTAAATCTTCTGAAGAAGGTGTTTACGAAGGCCGTGACCGTAAGTCAGGCAAACTTAAGTGGACAGCAACACCAGTAGACTTGATCTTTGGCTCCAACTCAGAGCTTCGTTCAATTGCTGAAGTGTATGCATCTGACGATGCTAAACAAAAGTTCGTTGATGATTTCGTAGCAGCGTGGACTAAAGTAATGACGCTAGATCGTTTCGACCTACGTTAATATATTTTCGCAACCAACAAAGCCGCTAAGTTAGCGGCTTTTTTATTTTTCGTTAATAATTAACTCGACAAGCCAGCAGTTTACGTTAAAAATAAAACTTTATTACTATTTTTATTTGGATACAGGCACCAGGGATGATTACGCGCTTTATACTGCTTTTTGTTATCTACTCAATATGCCTAACTTTGGCTAATCAAAGCCGCGCCGATCACTCCCCTATTATTAATATTAACCAACGTAGCATTGACCTCACCCAATTTGATATGAGCTATTTTATTGATGGCTCTGGCACTATGCCTCTTTCACAAGTTCAGCTGCAAAGTTTTATAAACAGTCAAAACAAGCTCACTTTAGGCACGAATGCCAAAACAACATGGTCAAAAATAGTTATAAAAAATACCTACAGCGACACCCTGCGCTTATTTGTACATAACCCAGATGCCTATCACTTAGAAGAAGTGAGCTTTTACGAAACGCAAGCAGGGCAACTGATAAACCAATCGGTCATTCAGCTTGATAAAGCAGGACCTAAAACCAACATGTTTGGTGGTAGTGCCGTATTTTCGTTTTATATTGCACCCAATCAGCAAAAAACAATTTACATAAAAAGCGTGACCTTTTCTCATCAATGGTTTGCACTCGCTATTTTTGATGAAGAGCACTCAAAACGTGCTCTTGTAGGGAATGGTAATTATATTGCTCTACTTGTTGGGATGATGTTAGCACTGATGATTTATAACTTTTTCTTGTATTTATCGGCACGTAAAATCGAGAACATCGTTTACGCCCTTTACCTTATTTCTGGCACAGTTTGGGTGGCGCTATCTTATGGTGTTGCCGCTAACTTTTTCGGTATTTTTAGTGCCGAACTATTACAACTCAATTCTAACTTGCTAAGTATGCCAAGCTTTTTAGTGATCTTTGTAATGCTTATTTTCGAAACCAAAAAGCTCTACCCTAAAGAGCATATTGCACTTTCGATTATTTTGTTCTTACTCGTTGCGGACTTTGTTTATAGCTTGTTCGATATTGTAGGTGCATTAAAACCTGCCAGCAGCTTGGCTGCATTAATGATGACTGTGACATTTGGAGTATCTATTTCGCTGTGGCGCAAAGGTAACGCGCTGGCAAAATACTTTTTGCTCGGCCACTCTATGTTCGTTATTTTCAATATGCTGGCGGTGCTTTATTACAAAGGGATCAGCGACGCAAACGTGATTAATAGCCACGGTGTTGGCATAGGTATTTTGCTCGAAGCGTTAATGATGGCGTTTATTCTTTCCTATCGAATTAAGAGCCTCGAAAAAATTAAAGCACAGCAAACTGAGCTCAACCGCTTGGTCGATACAGACCCTATGACAGGCCTGTATAATCGCCGTTACTTTGACAGAAAAAGTGAAGAACTGATTGCCGCGATGGCAACCAATCAGCAAGAGTTTACCCTCCTAATTGCTGATCTCGACCACTTCAAAAACATTAACGACACATACGGCCACGATGTTGGCGATAAAGTTATTATCGCATTTGCCAACATACTCACCTCAGAACAAGGCCTTGCTGATATAGCCTGCCGTTACGGCGGCGAAGAGTTTGTGTTACTACTCAATTGTAACCTACTTGATGCAAAGCTAGTTGCCGAGCGAATTCGCCAAAAGGCGCAAGAAACCTACATCACTATTGATGAAGTGCAAACCGTGCAGTTTACCGTGAGTATTGGTATACACAGCGTAGCTCACTCTTCAACAACCGTGAAAGAAACCCTCACCGTTGCCGACAAAGCATTGTATAAAGCGAAAAGTAACGGCCGTAATTGTGTTGAAGTGGCTGCTTAGACGGGAAAAGTTTCAAGTTTCAAAGTAACTTAAGGCTTTAAAACGATTAGCTAAAGTGAATAATGGTTGTTCCAGGTTGCTTTTTAGCTTGGTACATAGCCGCATCGGCTTCTTCAATTAACTGGTTCGCTGCGTACACACCATCTCCTAGAAAATGCGCTGTCACACCTATACTCGCTGTAACCTCAATTGATATACCTTTAGAACTAAATGGTTTTGTAAACTGAGCCGCAATTTTATGAGCTAAGCGATTCAAAATCGTCGTATTAGTTACGCCTGATATAGTCACTAAAAACTCATCGCCGCCCATTCTTACTACATAGTCAGTACTTCTAACGGCGGCTTGAAGTTGCTTTGCAACCCATACTAAAACTTCATCACCTATTGCATGACCATATTGATCGTTGATTTGTTTAAACTCATCTAAATCGATATAAATAAAGCCCATTCCCTCAGACACATCACCATTTTCACTAAATACATCATTCAATAATTGCTCTAGATAACGACGGTTCGGTAATTGGGTAAGCGGGTCAAGGTTAGCAAGCTCAATCAACGCCTGTTCTTTATTTTTTCGAGCTGAAATGTCACGCACAATCGCGAGAAGATAACTTTTTCCTTGATGGTCGATATAACAAACACTCACTTCAGTTGGAAAAGTATGACCATCTTTATGTTTTAAGCACGACTCAAAAATAGTGGTTTCTTGGGCTTTTATTCGCGCTACCCTATCCAGCCATTTGCTATTCGTATCATAGTCTGGGTTAATATCTGGCACAGTCTGTTTTAGTAGCTCTTCTTTTTCATAACCTAAGCACTTGTAAGCTAATTGATTACAGTTAAGAATTTGACCAAACTGAGGGTCTGCAATAAACATGGCATCATTTGATTTATCAACCAAATATGTCAGTAGAATATCTGCTGCCGCCTCTTTATTGACCGTTGTTAAATCAATTATCTGTGAAATATAACGAACGACATTACCGTCATTATCTACCTCTGCGACAATGTTCAGCTGGCAATAAATAGAATGCCCAAGCTTATGCTTGTAACGCTTTTCGATTTGTAATGGCTGCTCAGGGAACTGATTAAGCTTGGCACGAATAGTTTTATTTAACTCCCTGTCATCAGCATGAGTTATAACAACATCATCTGCGTACACTTCATCGCCTTCATAACCTAATAATTGTTTTAGTGCCGGGTTTGCATATTCAAGTTTACCGCTAGGCGAAGAAACAGTAACGGGGATAGGTGTAATTTCTATTAACCGATAAACAGGGTTAATAAACATCTGTGCGTCGTTAAGCTTCATGGGCAACTCGAGTCCAATACATTATTACTACTCAGCAAAATGAAATAATAGACCATAAATCGGAACTTGGCTGTATGGGAGGAGCTGTAAGCTAAATTATTAAGGCCGTCATATGGCGTTATAAAAAAACGCTAAAGCCCGACCTCCAAACAAGTGCTAACCTAGCACCTAGTTCCTAGAGCCTAGCTTCTGGCTCCTGGCTCCTAGCCAGTAATGTCTTTCCCCTAGCAACTAGCAGCTAGTAACTTAGCTCAACAATACTGCCCTGCTGCAAAGCCGCAGCTCCAAGCATATTGGAAGTTATAGCCGCCTAACCAGCCAGTGACATCGGTGACTTCGCCGATGAAATAAAGGCCCGGTGACTTTTTCGCTTCGAAGGTTTTTGAGCTTAACTCGTCGGTGTCTACACCGCCAAGCGTTACTTCGGCGGTTCTATAACCCTCTGTGCCGTTAGGTTTAATTTGCCAATTATGAACGTAGTCATGTAACGCGTCGATTTGCGCATGGCTTAGCTGGTTTACATTGCAATCTGGAATAGCCTTGGTGTCGTGCAGCATTTCAACAAAACGCTTTGGTAAAATTGTCGCAAGAGTATTTTTTAGTGACTTTTGCCCTTGGCTTTGACGCCACTGTTCAAGCTGCTGTTTTAAATCGAGCTCGGGTAACAAGTTGATGTACACAGTTTGCCCTGCACGCCAAAAAGAGCTGATTTGCAAAATCGCTGGGCCCGAAAGGCCACGGTGAGTAAACAGGATGTTCTCTTTGAACTGGGTGCCATCTTCACTGCTAACCAGACAAGGAATACTGATCCCCGATAAACCTTCAAAGCGATCTTTATCGTGCTGGTGCAAAGTAAATGGCACTAATGCCGCCATGGTTGGTAACACTGTTAAACCAAATTGATCTGCAATTTTATAACCAATTGGTGATGCACCGAGCTTAGGCATGGTTAACCCACCGGATGCAACAACTAACGACTCGCATTGATAGCTGTCTTGCTCGGTAATAACTTCATAACCAGCATCTGTTTTGGTCACACTGAGTACTTCGTTACGCAGCGCTATGTTAACTCCCGCCCACTCGCACTCAGTTAAAAGAATATCGACGATATCTTGTGCGCTGTTATCGCAGAATAACTGGCCCAGCGTTTTATGGTGATAAGCCAAACCGTGACGGTCCACCAGCTCAATAAAGTCATGTTGGGTATAACGGCTTAAACACGATTTTACAAAGTGAGGATTGCCACACAAGTAATTGTCTGGGCTTGCGTTTTCATTGGTGAAGTTACAACGACCACCGCCGCTGATTAATATTTTACGGCCCGGCTTTTTGCCCATATCAAGCACAGTAACATTGCGACCACGGTAGCCTGCTTGTGCAGCACACATCAAACCTGCGGCACCGGCGCCAATCACAATTACGTCTACTTGGGTCATTACTCATACTCACTAAAAAAATTTAGCTGATTATAACAAGTTATTTTCGCTGCTGTGTTAACAGTACGGTGTTTTTACAAAAAAGATAAAACCAAAAAACGAAATAAAGTAAAAACTCAAAACTAAAAATTTATAACTTTATTATGAGAAAAGTATTAAAAAACACCATAAAAAGACTGATTTAGACGTCTATACATTCGGTTATAACCAAAATAGAGACAACCATAATAAAACGATATTTTAACTAAATTTACATTTATTTTACCTTTGTCCCCCTTCGCGAAAAATACCGTGAAGATTTACATAACAATCTAGGGATCATTATGACAACTAACAACAACTTGAAGAAGTGCGCAATTGCACTGAGCTTGACTGCGTTGTTTGGGACAACAGCAGCAATGGCTACTCCAAACCAACTTATGTCGCCATCTATGCAGGAAACTGCAGCAAAATTACAAGGTCAAGAAGGCTTTGGTACGCAATTCATCATCAAATATAAAAATAACAATGATGAAATGATGACTATGTCGGCAGCAGAACAATCGCCAACTATGATGAACAAAAAAGCAAAAGGCTTTGTTAAAAACTTCACCAGTAAGAAAGGTAAAGTAAAAGCAAAATATGTTCGTGCAATGGCGATGAATAATCACCACGTAATGCGTGCTGATAAAAAACTTTCTGCTCAAGAAGCACAAGATTTCATGCAAGAGGTGCTTGCAACAGGTAATGTTGAATACATCGAAATTGACCAAATGTTAAAGCCATTTGCAACGCCTAACGACCCTCGTTATGACGACCAATGGCACTACTACGAGCAAGCAGGTGGTTTAAACCTTCCTACAGCTTGGGATACAGCAACAGGTAGCGGTGTGGTAGTTGCGGTACTTGATACAGGTTACCGTCCTCATATTGATCTAAACGCAAACATCCTTCAGGGCTATGACATGATCTCTAACGTGTCTGTAGCAAACGATGGGGGCGGTCGTGATAGCGATGCTCGCGATCCAGGTGATGCAATCAGTGCTAACGAGTGTGGTTACACACACGGTGCTCAAGACTCTAGCTGGCACGGTACGCACGTTGCCGGTACAGTTGCAGCTGTTACTAACAACGGTGAAGGTGTTGCAGGTGTTGCTTACGATGCGAAAGTAGTTCCTGTTCGTGTACTTGGTAAATGTGGTGGTTTAACATCTGATATAGCTGACGGTATTATCTGGGCTTCAGGTGGTTCCGTTTCTGGTGTACCAGTAAATGCTAACCCTGCTGATGTTATTAACATGAGTTTAGGCGGTAGCGGCTCATGTAGCTCTACAACACAAAATGCAATTAACCAAGCCCGTAACAACGGCACTGTAGTCGTTATCGCAGCAGGTAATGACAACGATAACTCTGCAAACTACAACCCAGGTAACTGTAATGGCGTAGTAAACGTTGCATCAGTAGGTCGTAACGGTGGTCGTGCATACTACTCAAACTACGGTAGCAACATTGATGTTGCAGCACCGGGTGGCGCGCAAAGCTTTGCTAATGATTCTGAAGGTGTGTTATCAACTCACAACTCAGGCTCAACAGGCCCAAGCAGCGATTCATACCACTACTCGCAAGGTACATCGATGGCAGCACCACATGTTGCGGGTGTCGCTGCGCTAATCAAGCAAGCTAAACCTTCAGCAACGCCTGATGAAATCGAAAACATTTTAAAATCAACAACCCGTTCTTTCCCAGCAACATGTACTAGCTGTGGGACAGGTATTGTGGATGCGGCAGCAGCAGTTGCAGCGGCATCAGGTACAACTCCGCCACCACCAACGGGGAATGTGTTAGAAGATGGTCAAGCACTAACAGGTTTAAGTGGCTCTGCTAGCAGCCAAACTTTCTACACAATGGAAGTACCTAGTGGAGCTACTAACGTAACTTTCACTATGAGTGGCGGTACAGGTGATGCTGACCTTTACGTTCGTGCAGGTAGCGCACCAACAACGTCAACCTATGATTGTCGTCCATACAAAGGCGGTAACAATGAAGTATGTTCTATCGATAACCCAACAGCAGGTACTTACCATGTAATGCTGAATGGTTATTCTGCCTACTCAGGTGTTAGCTTAGTGGGTGATTTAACTGTATCAGGCGGAGGTTCAGGCTCAGGTTCACCACAAGCAGGTGGCGGCACAGTGACTGATATCTCGGCAAGTGCAGGTCAGTGGAAACATTACACATTAGAAGTACCAGCAGGTATGGCAAGCTTCACAGTAACGACTTCTGGTGGCTCGGGTGATGCTGACTTATTCGTTAAGTTTGGTAGCCAACCAACGTCATCAAGCTATGACTGTCGTCCGTACAAAAACGGTAACGCAGAAACATGTACATTCAGTAACCCACAAGCAGGTACTTGGCACTTAAGCTTAAATGCTTACAAGACTTTCTCTGGTGTGACATTGGATGCACAGTATCAACCTTAATAGTTGATCTCCCCAGTTCCCCCCTGGGACTTTCAGCCGGACTTACGTCCGGCTTTTTTGTATTTACTTAATTAAGCACGAATTGCTATTAAAGTTTTTCTAGCACAGCTTCAGCGCGGCTCACAACAAACTCTTTATCTTGTTCAACAAAAAGCCCTGTTACTATTTGGTTTTCAACGATCATCGCGTAACGCTTTGAGCGCACACCACCAAAACCTGCCGTATCTTTATCTAAACCAAGTGCTTTAGTAAAGCTGGCATCACCATCAGCCAACATACGAATGTTCTCAGCATTGTGCGCTTCACCCCATGCTTTCATTACAAATGCATCGTTTACCGATACACAGTAAATTGCATCAACGCCTTTGGCAGTAATTTTATCAGCTAAGGTGATAAATTCAGGTAAGTGAGCATTAGAACAGGTTGGTGTAAATGCGCCAGGCACGGCAAATAACACCACTTTTTTATCTGCAAATAATGCCTCTGTTGATAAAGTTTGCATACCTTCACTAGTTAATTCGCTAAGGGTTGCTGCAGGTAAAGTTTGGCCTTGTTCGATCATCGTGATTCCTTGAAAGAAAATAAGAGTACAGAGTATATACCCAAAAAATTGAATACCGCATGATTTAAGGGCAAACAATGCAAAACATTGCTCGCCCTTTGAAGTGTTATAAACCTAAGCTGGTTTTAATAGTGTGCATTTGCTCTTGTAGGCGCAGCTGAATATCACTAACCAGTGAGTTCGACTCGCTTACTTGCCCCTTCATGCTTTGCATTGATTGGCTAAAGTTTTCTAGTAAAGCATTTTGTTGCTTTGCCAGCTCCATGGCATCAAACGCGACTTTATTAGCATCTTGCGCGTTATCGGCAACACCTTCTGAGTTACGTTTAAGCTCTTGAGCATTTTGTGTTTGCAGCTCGGCATCATTAGCCAACGCACTAATTTGCTCTGATACCATGGTTGAATTTTCACTTAAGCGGTTTAGCTGACTATTAATATCATCAAGCGAACCTTGTGTTTGTCTGGCAAGTTTTCGGACTTCGTCCGCTACAACCGCAAAACCTCGACCATGTTCACCGGCACGAGCCGACTCAATCGCTGCATTCAGTGCCAATAGATTTGTTTGTTCAGCAATGTTTTTGATCACCTCTATGACTTGGCCAACATCATCAACCCCTTTTAATAGCTCTTTTAAGCTATCAAGACCTTGTTCAACGCGCTCTTCAGTTCGAGAACTTGCGGTTAACATGCTGTCGGCAAAACCTAAGCTTTGCTCCATCGCCCCAAAAGTTTGTTTAGCATTATCAGCAACTTGACCATTTATGTTATTGACCTGCTCACCAATGTGTTGAATATCAGAAAGTAAACCTTGGTTTTGTTCAACCTGAGAATGGCTGGCATCCGTTTGCTGTGCAATGGTATGTAAGTGCTCGCTCATCTCTAGCATAAAGTCATTAATAACCTTCAGCATTTGTGCTCGTTCTTCTGCCTCACCACGCTGACGCTCAATCAGTTGATTAAAGTAATGGGCAATTTCACCTATTTCGGTTTTCGGGTTTTTACTCTCGATGTTTTTAAGCTCATTACTTTCAATTAAGAAAGCAAAACCATCACGTAATTGGCGCAATGGGTTAAGCACTTGGTTACGCTGTACAAAGTAAACACCCGCCGCTAAAACCACCAGCATGCTAATGGCCACACAGAACACGATAAACACTTGTTGCTTAAGATTACTTTGTTCATCTTTTAACTGTTGCTCAGCACCAAGCACCGTCGCAGATAGGGCTTCAATCTGTTCTCGAAGTGCTTGCATGCCAGTTTGACGTTGCTCAGCTTGCTCAAGAGTGGATGCTAAATCACGTGGGAAACGTTTAGGCCAGCTACTTAGTTCAGCTTTAATATCACCGGCTAAGTCTTCAGCTTCTTCACCAAAAAACAAAGCGTCTTCATCCACTTCGCTCATAACACCTAGGTTTTCAAGTCTATCGATTTTAGCAGCAAGGTCATTTAGGTTTTCAACACTTTGATTGAGGCTATTTTTAGTGTCTTGATCATAGTTAAGCACTAACTTGTATGTATACAAAGCGAGTGATGTAACTTCGCTGTAGTAGTCAGCAGCAAGTTGATAATACTCAAGTGCAAGCACTGTTTGCGGCTCGGCTTTGCTTGCATAGCCAATTAACGATGAGGCCGAGCCTGCCATTTGCCTTAACGAGTTATCGAGCAGTGCCATTTCGTTACCCGATAGCTTACCTAAAGCACGATACTTACCGTTAATGTCTTTATCGAGGGCCGTCAGTTGGCTATTTAGTTGACCCGCTAGATCTTTTGGTAGCTCAGTTAAATGCTGCTTTTTAACATCGCTTATTAGCGTTGAGGCTTTATTTAAGTGTTGGCTGTCACCTTGCTCTAAATAATCATCAAGGTAACTTTTTAAATCAATAATGATGGTGTTTTTAAGCTTATTATAAGCGTTATCTTGCTGCTCTAAACCGAGTAAAGTTTGACTAGCCCAGAACAGGGTTGCTGCCAGTAAAATACTAGCGAGAGTGAGTAAAACGGCCAATAGCCGAGTAAATGATGACACGCGCATAAACGATATTCCCTAGTAACGTTACGCGCGTAGATTATTAACCTTTTATGACAATTTGATGTAAACCGTAAAAAATAACAGGTAAAAACGAATCAAACTAAGCTATAAGGGTTACATAAATACCAATTCGCTTAATTAAGGGGTCTATTTTGAGGCAATAAAACCTCGTCGATAACAAGGCAAAAATTTCGCTATTAAGTTGCTCTTAATGGAAAATTTTTAACGCTAGTAGCGGTAGGTTTAATCCCTCAAAATGATTAAGTATTATTGCGGATTAATGGTATTAAACCATTGCTGCCTTCACATACACATCAAAGCGGTTCTTTTTAGTTTTGATTTGCATACTCGGGGTTTTATCATTTAGAAATGGGGCGTAATCTGGGCGCTTTACGACTACTCGTTTACTAGCAAGCGAATAAGCAAAATCAAGAAGATCATCGGCATCGTTATCTCCGCCCACAAGCTCTTGGAATACTCGCATTTCTTTTTTAACAAGGGCTGACTTTTCACGATGAGGAAACATAGGATCTAAGTACACAACATCTGGTGTATCGCTGCACTGCGCCAGTAAAGTATGGCTAGAGCCAAACACTAGGCTCATGTTTTCTTTCATCCAAGGGCCAATTTCAGCATCGTTATAGGCACGTTCTAGACCATCAAATAAAAGCGCAGCAACAACAGGGTGGCGTTCATGCAAAATCACCTTACAACCTAGTGATGCCAGTACAAAGCCGTCGCGGCCAAGCCCCGCAGTGGCGTCAAGCACCACTGGCGTGGCACCTTTGTTTAACCCTACAGCCTTTGCAATTGCTTGCCCTTTACCACCACCAAACTTACGGCGATGGGCGGCAGCACCGGTTACAAAATCAACATGGATAGCACCAAGTTTTGGCTCGTCCTTTTTCTTTAAGCTGAGACCCTGATCGTCATAATGAAGTGAAAAGCCAACATTCTGCTCAGCCCACTTAGCCAAACCAAAACGCTGTTCGATGGCATCTAAATAAGGACGCATTTCTTTAAAAGGACAATGAATTACCACGCAAAACTCCGAGCTAAATTATTCGGCGCCAGTATAGCATGGCTTAAAATAGCTCGATATCCGTTTGTGAAGTGACATCTTCGGTCTCACTCGGTTCAGCCATTTTTTGTAAGCTAGCTAAAAGTTCACTACGCGATTCGATAATATGCTTTAGCTGAAACTTTATAAACGCTAAGTCTTCATTCAGTGAGGTAAATATCAGCTGAGTTTGTTTTAATTGCTGCAAGTGAAATGCGACTTCGTCGCTGCCCGATAAACCACTTTGCTCAATAGACTTGTTTAGCTCATCAAGTTGGGCGGCAAATTTCTCTACAGCATGTTCGCGCGAATCACTGTTTTGGTACATTTGATCAGATAACTCATTAAACGAGTTACCTATTTGCTGCGCCTGAGTCAGTGCCCGCTCATTGTTTTCCATGTCTTGTACTTTAGCGTTAGTCACTTCAAGAATATGCGGAAATAAATCTTTATAACGGCCATAAAGCTGGGCATCATCAAGTGGCATGTTTTTAACCAGCATCGACACTTTAGGGTAATTAATAATTGTGCGATGGCTAAAGTCAACAAAGCGATTTGCATCACGGTGTTTTTCGAGTAGCTCTTGCTCTAGTGGACACACTCCGCCCTCAGCGCTACAAAATACGCTAATATCTTGATACCAAAACGCCAGCACTACATCGAGCTCCATCGGATTAAAAAACTCAAACATATGCTCAGATAACGCTTTGATATCGTGTGCATGATAGCTCTGTCCAACGTAGCGCATTATACGACCCATATCGCCTGAATCTGTCATCGCGATTTCGGCAGTGATTTGCGCTCGCTCTACATCACTTTTAAGCTTTTTAGAGTGCTGACGATATTGATATAACACGCGAATACGTGCCATGAGCTCTTCAGCATTAAATGGTTTTACAATGTAATCAGCTGCACCTGCGTTATAACCTTTTACACGGTCAGGTAAATCAGCTTTACCCGACAAAAACATCACAGGCGTATCTTTTGTTTGCGGGTTGGCTTTTAATTCGTTACATACCTCAAAGCCCGTTTTACCCGGCATTTCGATATCAAGTAAGATGATGTCAGGGTTGTACTTTAACGCCTGTCTTAATCCTTCGTCACCATTTTTAGCATGGATCAGTGTGCAAAAGCCCGATAGCGATTCCTCAATCACATGATGGATATATTTATCATCATCAATGGCTAATACCAGTTTTGACATGCTTAATTCCTATAAACTCTTTTTTAAGAAGAATAGTACGAGAGCGTAATTTTGCGAAGAAATATTAATAAAAAAAGCGCCTTACGGCGCTTTAAATCAACAAAAATTATTATGCAGCAATGCCGCTATGTCTCAGTAGTGCATCGACTTGCGGTTCGCGTCCTCGGAACTTTTTAAATAACTCCATAGGCTCTTCACTACCCCCTTTCTCTAAAATGTTCTTTAAGAAAGCTTCGCCCGTTGCAGGGTTAAAGATACCTTCTTCTTCAAACTTAGAAAACGCATCAGCCGAGAGCACTTCAGCCCACTTATAAGAGTAATAACCTGCGCTATAACCACCGGCAAAAATATGGCTAAAGCCATGCTGAAAACGGTTAAACGCTGGCGCTTTAACAACAGCAGTTTTACTGCGCACCTCGTCAAGTGTTGCTTGAATATTACATGGCTCACCCGCTTTGTAAGTATGGTGAATAGTAAAGTCAAACAACGAGAACTCTAGCTGACGCAGCATTTGCATACCTGATTGGAAGTTCTTCGCCGCAAGGAGTTTATCTAATAACTCTTTTGGTAACGGCTCCCCTGTTTCATAGTGACCCGAAATAAAGCTCAGCGCTTCTTCTTCGTAACACCAGTTTTCAAGGAACTGACTTGGTAACTCAACCGCATCCCATGCAACACCGTTAATACCTGCAACCGGCGCAGCATCAACTTGCGTCAACATATGGTGAATACCATGACCAAACTCATGGAATAAAGTTGTCACTTCATTATGAGTAAACAAGGCGGGCTTATCACCCACTGCTTTATTAAAGTTACACACTAAGTAGGCAACAGGGGTTTGTAATTCGCCGTTAGCACGTACTTTACGACCCATGCAGTCATCCATCCACGCACCTCCGCGTTTGCGATCGCGGGCGTATAAATCAAGATAAAAGCGACCACGTAAGGTATTGCTGCTGTCGTAAATTTCGAAGAAACGTACATCAGGGTGATAAGTATCAAACTCTGTTACTTCTTTAACACTAATGCCAAATAAACGATTTACTGTAGTGAATAAGCCACTTAATACTTTATTGGCTGGGAAATATGGGCGCAGTACTTCATCAGAAATCGCATACTTCTCTTGCTTAAGTTTTTCGCCATAATAAGCGTAGTCCCATGCAGCAAGTTCCGTCACACCGTGCTTGTCTTTTGCATAAGCTGTTAGCTCAGCAAGCTCTTGCTCAGCTTGCGGTTTTGACTTATCAGCTAAATCTTCTAAGAATGAGAAAACTTGCTCAGGCGTTTCTGCCATTTTAGTTGCCAGTGACATGTCAGCGTAGCTGCTAAAGCCAAGTAACTCGGCAAGCTCATGACGCAGTGCAAGCTCTTCGCTCATAATGGCAGAGTTATCAAATTCACCAGCATTAGGGCCTTGATCAGAGGCACGGGTCACAAACGCAGTGTAAAACTCTTCACGTAACTCGCGGTTATCTGCGTAGGTCATAATAGGTAAGTAAGATGGAAAGTCTAAAGTAAACACCCAACCTTCTAGCTCTTTACTTTGTGCGGTATCAGCACCAAGTGCTAAAGCAGACTCAGGTAAGCCAGCCAGTTCACTTTCATCAGTAATGTGTTTTTGCCAAGCAAGTGTAGCATCCATAACATTGTTACCAAACTTAGAAGCCAGCTCCGATAAACGCGCACTGATTTCGCCATAACGTTTTTGTTGTTCAGGTTTTAAAGCAATCCCAGAGAGCTCAAAATCACGTAATGCATTAGTAATGGTTTTTTGTTGGGCAATCGTTAATGATTTAAATTCATCGCTATTATGAAGTGTGTTGTAAGCATCGTACAAACCTTGGTGCTGACCAACAAACGTTGAATACTCAGATAACAATGGCAAACATTGCTCATAGGCTTCACGTAACTCATCACTGTTAACGACTGAGTTCATGTGTGATACCGGTGAAAATAGGCGTGATAACTTGTCATCAGCTTCCTCAAGCGGAAGTACCAAATCATTCCATGTGTATGATTTGGTTGCCAGTACCTCATCGATTTTAGCGCGGCACTCAGCAATTGCCGCTTTTACTGCTGGCACTACGTGTACAGGTTCAATTTTAGAAAACGGCGGAAGCCCTTCTAAACCAATGAGTGGGTTATTTTCTGCAATTGTCATTTTTGTTCTCAAATTTTATGCGAAGATGATTTTGAAGTTGGGGCGAATTGATGAAATACAAGGGGCTTAACCTTGGTCTTTATTATGCTATTATCAAGTTATTACTAAATCGATTAATTAATAAAAAATTATCTATTTTTGAGGACAAACTATGGCTCAGCATTTTGATTACATTGCAATTGGTGGTGGTAGTGGCGGTATTGCCTCTGCAAACCGTGCAGCAATGCGTGGCGCAAAAGTCGCTCTTATTGAAGCAAAACACATGGGTGGCACTTGTGTAAATGTCGGTTGTGTTCCAAAGAAAGTTATGTGGCACGGCGCACAAATCGCTGAAGCTATTAACGCATATGCACCTGATTACGGCTTTGATGTTGAGTTAAAAGGTTTTAGCTGGGCTAAATTAGTTGAAAGCCGCGAAGCGTATATTGGTCGTATTCACCAAGGTTACAACAAGTACTTATCTAGCAATGGTGTGACTGTGATCAATGGCTTTGCTAAGTTTGTTGATAACAAAACAGTTGAAGTTGACGGTGAACTTTACACCGCAGATCATATCCTTGTTGCTGTTGGTGGTCGTCCTACTATTCCTAACATCCCTGGCGCTGAGCTTGGTATTGATTCAAACGGCTTCTTCGAGCTAGACGCACAACCTAAACGTGTTGCTGTGGTTGGTGCAGGTTACATTGCCGTTGAAATCGCTGGTGTACTTCATAGCCTTGGCACAGAAACCCACCTGTTTGTTCGTAAAAACAAACCACTACGTACTTTTGACCCGTACATTATTGATACGCTTGTCAATATCATGGCAAAAGAAGGCCCTACGCTTCACACTGATTGCACTCCAAAAGAAGTAATTAAAGAAAGCGATGGTAGCTTAACAATTCACTTTGAAAATGGTCACAGCCAAAACGTTGATGAAGTTATTTGGGCAATTGGCCGTACACCAACAACTGACAAGATCAACCTTGCAGCAGCAGGTGTTGAAGTGAACGAAAGCGGTTACGTAAAAGTAGACGAATTCCAAAACACCACCGCTGAAAACGTCTATGCAGTAGGTGATATCATCGAAAACGGTATTGAACTTACGCCAGTAGCCGTTAAAGCAGGTCGTATTTTATCAGAGCGCTTATTTAATAAAGAATTACCTGATGATTTAAAAATGGACTACGAGCTAGTACCGACTGTGGTATTCAGCCACCCGCCTATTGGCACGATTGGTTTAACAGAACAAGAAGCGATTTCGCAATATGGTGCTGAAAACGTAAAGGTTTATAAATCAAGCTTTGCAGCAATGTACACAGCGGTTACTCAGCACCGCCAAGCTTGTAACATGATGCTGGTGTGTGCTGGAGAAGACGAAAAAGTTGTTGGCTTACACGGCATTGGCTTCACAGTTGATGAAATGATCCAAGGTTTTGCGGTTGCCATGAAAATGGGCGCAACAAAAGCAGACTTTGATGCTGTTGTGGCTATTCACCCAACAGGCTCAGAAGAGTTTGTGACGATGAGATAAGATTAGCTTTAAGCTAAATTAAAACCTTGTGGTGCTGCCACAAGGTTTTTTTATGCCTATGATTACAAAGTGATGATGAGTTGTTAAACTCAGTTAAAAGAATAAGAACGTAAACTACTTTGCAATCAATCACTTTATTCCCTGTACACCTTGTACAGAGTATCTTTCTGTTCCAAATGTTATTTGGTGCATTATTAATTAATAGCCAAAAACAAAGTCGTTCCTTGGTGCTGCTATTTGTATTTCAAGGCTGTGTATGCGCCTTTAACCTGTTAGAAGGGTTAGGCCTTTCTGATTACCTAATCACACCGGCATTTACATTACTGTATGGGCCTATGATTTACTTTTTTACCTTGTCGATTACAGGTAAGCAGCCCTTTATAACATCACACTACGCGGTTCACTTAATTCCTGCGGCTATTTCCTTGGCCTTTACCCACTACACGCAGGAGATCATTTTACTCGGTTCGCTCAGTCAACTTGGCTACTTCTACTTTGCTTATGGCACTTTAAAGGGCTACCACAAACAACTTATGCATGCGCGCTCAGATGCTGAGAGCCTTAAATTAAAGTGGCTGATCAAAGCATTATTTATTTTTGCCATTATTGTCGTATTCGATTTGCTGCGTATGAATGTGCAACCAATCACGCCGCTCGATTTAAAGATGCACTGGTATTTATTAAACGAAATACTGTTACTGCTAATGTTTAACTTTTTGTTGTTTCACACCATCAAAAATAGCTTTCAATTCGAGCCAGTCACATTGCCTGAAGAACCCGAAGCTGAACAAACTGATTCGTCTGACGAGCAACTTGCGCAGCAAATTTTCTCAACCATTGATAACTTGATTATTAATGAATCGCTTTATCGACAACCTAGGTTGTCATTAAACGACTTAGCAAATCAAACTGGGCTCGGTAGTAAAGAAATATCTTGGGCTATTAACAGCACAACGGGGAACAACTTTTGTGAGTACATCAACCAGCATAGAGTGAATGATGTTAAACGCGAAATAGAGCAAAACTCATCTCAAAAACTCAGCCTGATAGAACTGGCATTTCAAGCTGGCTTTAATTCTAAATCGACTTTTAATGCAGTGTTTAAAAAAGAAACGGGATTAACGCCGAGTCAATTTAAGAAGCAAACACTAAAAACCTGCTCATAAAACAGACAAAAAACGTCCTAAATCCTGTTTTAGGACGCTTTTTTACAGCCCTAACGCTAATTTAAACAAAAAACAGCTTTGAGACTCCAGATGTACAAGTCCTATTTTTTACTACTAATATTGTGCCTATTAATAAACTTTTCGGGTTCTGCGTTAGCAACGAATCATTCTTTAGAGGTAACAAATCAAGCCTTAAAAGTGCAACCAAGTCGCGTTGGTGCAAGCGACCCAATCGCTTACTTTCAATCGAAAACAGCAGCAATAGAATTTGCTAAACAACAAAACTGGGCTCTGGTGAATAAACTCACAAAAAAGCTCATTAATGAATATCAAAATGATGGCGATAATTGGTACTTACTTGGCCTCAGTTACTTTCAATTGGCCGATTATCAAAATGCCAGCGATGCTTTGCAACGCGCACTTGCAATTGGGACTAGCTTAAAAGGCATTCCTAATGGGGCCAGTAACCCTAACGATTTAATGGTGAAAATTGCAGAGGCATATGCAGAGCTTAAAAGCCAACAGCAAGCAGAATATTGGCTTAAAAAAGCACTGGCAGCAAGATGGGATGACCGCCCAACACTTGCTGGCACCAGCTTATTTAAATCTGGTACTAATCCTCACTTTGAACGCTTTGCGCAATCAGCCAGTTACAAATCACTTGCAGGTAATGATTTAGATACTGAGCTCAATCGAGATCAAAAATGGCGCGCCGATTTAGCATTTTTAGTTGCAGAGATTAAACGTTTACACGTGGCAATGTATCAAAACATGAGCTCACAACAGTTTGCAGAAAAAGTAGCTGAGATTGATAAATCGATTCCTGATCTGACTGATCAGCAAATTGTTTTTCAGTTTATGGAGCTAATTGCGTTACTTGGCAATGGTCATAATCTATTGATCCCAGCATGGGGTGAAAAAGGCAACTTTCAGCAACTACCATTTCAGTTTTATCAATTTAGTGACGGCTTATACATCACCAAAGCAAGTAGCGATTACCAGCAATATGTTGGCCATAAAGTTGAGGCATTTGCCGATACACCAGCCCAGCAAGCTCTTGAGTTAACTAAACGTGTTAATGCTCGCGATAATGAAATGCAAACCCTTTGGCTGGGACCATATTATTTAAGTTTGCTTGATGTACTAAACGGGCTTGGCATTAGCAAAGGTAACGAGGTAACGCTCACGCTCAGCTCGCCAAAAGGCGCTCTCACCACAGTTACACCAGCGCTCAAGCCAATGCAATTTGCAGGTTTTCCTAAGTTACCAAAACTTGCTGAACACCCTACGCTTAGATACTTAGCGAAAAACAACACACCGTTTTGGAGCGAACAAATAAAAGCGAATAAATTACTGTATGTACAATTCAATGATGTACGTAATAGCAAAGATCTCACCCTTGCTGAATTTGCTATGCAGCTACAAGCACAAATCAAACACGATGACATTGAGCATATGGTGCTAGACCTTCGCCATAACAGTGGTGGTAATGGCTCGCTCACCCCACCTTTGGTAGCAACGGCCGCATTTTTTAAAGTATTAAAGCCACAAGGAAAGTTATTTATATTAATTGGCCGCAATACATTTTCGGCAGGCCATGATCTAGCAGTTAAGATTACCAATATAGTGCCAGCAATTTTTGTAGGTGAACCATCAGGCACCCGCCCTAACGTGGCAGGTGAAGCAGGCTGGTTTAACCTACCATACAGTAAACAAACAGGCCTTATTTCGAGCCAATTCCACCAGCAAAGCAGAGCTGAAGACCATCGTATTTGGTTAGCGCCCGATATGCCAATTACGCTTTCTGCAAAAGACTACTTTGCAGGTGTAGACCCAGTAATGGATGCTGTTTTAACCATAACCAAGCAATAAACAGTGCTGGCACAAACCTTGTAACTGTTAATAAAGTAACCAGTTATAGCAACAATTTGCCCTTGTTTACTGTGTAATTAAGCAACTTTTACGCAGTACTCAAGGCATTTTTACAAGGAGGCACTGTGTCTAAGTCTGCAATTTTATACCGAATGGTGACCGATGAGCATATTTGCCCGTTCGGTTTAAAATCAAAAGATTTATTAGAGCGACATGGTTACGATGTTGACGATCGTCACTTAACCAGCCGTGAGCAAACTGACGCATTCAAACAGCAGCATGATGTAAAAACCACACCACAAACCTTTATCAATGATAAACGCATTGGTGGTTACGATGATTTGCGTGACTTTTTTAATCTACCTAAGGCTGGCCAACAGGGCACCAGTTACACGCCTGTATTAGCCATTTTTGCGGTCGCTATGCTACTCAGCTGCGGTTTTACTTATGCCAGCGGTGAGGCTTTATTCTCTTTGCAAAACCTGATGCTGTTCGTTGCATTATCAATGGCGGTATTAGCGATACAAAAGCTACAAGACTTATACAGCTTTTCTAACTCATTTATTACCTATGACTTACTAGCGATGCGTATTGTGCCCTACGCTTATGTATACCCGTTTATTGAGGCGTATGTAGCGATAGGTATGGTAGCTGAATTACCTGCCTTAGCTGTTGCCCCATTTTCATTATTTATTGGTGGTATAGGTGCAGTATCGGTTATTAAGGCTGTGTATATCGATAAACGAGCTCTGAAATGCGCCTGTGTTGGTGGCGACAGTAATGTGCCGCTCGGCTTTATCTCTCTGAGTGAAAACTTATTTATGATAGCCGCAGGTATATGGATGCTAGTAAGCTAATACAAAAACGCGAGGGATTACCCTCGCGTTCATTATAACTGTAATGAGGGAATATTAAGCCGTACCACCCACCGTTAAGTTATCAATTTTAAGGCTTGGTTGACCTACCCCAACAGGTACGCTTTGGCCATCTTTACCGCACACGCCAACGCCTTTATCAAGTGCTAGATCGTTCCCTACCATTGAGATCTGCTGCATCACTTCTGGGCCATTACCAATTAGTGTGGCACCTTTGATAGGTTGCGTGATTTTACCGTTTTCAATTAAGTAGGCTTCAGAGGCGCTAAATACAAATTTACCTGACGTGATATCCACTTGGCCGCCACCAAAATTAGGCGCGAAGATACCCTTTTTCACCGAGCTGATAATATCGGCTTGGCTGTGCTCTCCACCTAACATATAAGTGTTGGTCATACGTGGCATAGGTAAATGAGCGTACGATTCACGGCGCGCATTACCGGTAGGGTTAACCCCCATCAAACGCGCATTTAGCTTATCTTGCATGTAGCCTTTTAGAATACCGTTTTCAATAAGCACGTTATACGCAGCAGGAGTGCCTTCGTCATCTACGTTCAATGAACCTCGGCGATCAGCAATGGTGCCATCATCCACGACTGTACACAGCTCAGATGCAACCTTTTGACCTACCTTACCGCTAAAAGCTGATGCGCCTTTACGGTTAAAGTCACCTTCTAGGCCATGACCTACCGCTTCGTGTAGTAACACGCCCGGCCAACCTGCACCTAGTACTACTTCCATGCTACCTGCAGGTGCATCGATAGCTTCTAGGTTTACTTTCGCTTGGCGAACAGCTTCTTCCGCGTATTCCATCCAACGCGGTTTGCCATCGACTAACTCTTTAAAATAACCATAATCTAAACGAGCACCGCCCCCTGCACCACCGCGCTCACGACGACCATTCTTCTCAAGTAACACTGAACAATTTAAACGAATAAGCGGGCGAATATCGGTTGCAAAGGTGCCATCACTTGCAGCAATTAACACTTCTTCATAAACCGCCGACATTGAACTGATCACTTGCTCAGCATCAGGTGCTAATTGACGAATATAGCTTTCAAGCTCACGTAGCAGACTTACTTTGTCATCATTGCTCATGCTTTGAATAGGTTGATGCGGCGCATACTGCTCTTTAGCAGCAACATCACTGAACACCTGAATCGTTTTGTTTTCGCCTGCATTGGCAATACTACGCGCCGCGGTTGCGGCTTTATTTAACGCTTCAAGATTAATCGCATCTGAGTATGAAAAACCGGTTTTTTCACCACTAACAGCACGCACACCCACACCGCGTTCAACGTTGTAAGAACCTTCTTTCACTAAGCCATCTTCAAGCACCCAAGATTCGTGGTGACTAGATTGAAAATACAGGTCGGCATAATCAACTTGGTGTTGATGAATAAAAGCGAGCGTTTTTTCTAATTCTTCTCTCGTTAGTTGGCTGTCATGTAATAAATGCTGTTCAACCGTGTTCATAATAAATGCTCTCTAAATCGTTGCTGAGACTGCATAGGCATGTCTTGGCGAATTGTATTCAAGCGGTTTAAATCAAGCCAATGGCTGATAAACCCAGTACCAGAGGCAAGCTCACTGAGCGTTTCTCCCCATGGTGAAATAATAATGCTGTGGCCATAAGTGTGACGGCCATTCTCGTGCTCGCCCCACTGTGCTGCGGCAACCACATAACATTGTGTTTCGATTGCGCGCGCAGCTAATAAAATATGCCAATGAGCAGCGCCGGTGACTGTAGTAAAGGCACTTGGCACTAAAATGAGGTCAGCCCCTTGGCGCTGCATCGCGGTGAATAAGCCACTAAAACGTAGATCATAACATACTGCTAGGCCAATTTTACCAAATGGCGAATCAACCACCACAATATCCTCGCCCGCCTGCGTCGCATCAGACTCTCGGTAACTGCGCGTCGTGTCGGCAACATCTACATCAAATAAGTGAATTTTATTGTACTGTGCAACCACATCACCCTGGTTATTAAATAAAAACGAGGCAGCTAAATACTTACCATTTTGCTGCGAAACAGGGAGGGTACCAGCAGCTAACCAGATATCATGCTGCTTACATAAATCGGCAAGTTTCGCTTTATAAACCTCACTCTGTAGACCTAATTCATAGCTTGCTTGGCTGTGCTTACTAAAAATCAAAAAACTTTCAGGTAAACACACAAGCAATGGCCGAGTAGCAGGTAACTTGGTCAGTGTATCTGCTAGAAAAGCGAGGTTTTGCTCAGCATTCATGCTTGAGCACATTTGTACTGCGACAACCTGTGGTTGATGATTAGTCTTCATTGTTACCTAAACTCGCTGAAGATGCGGCATCTTTTAATTTTAATTGCGTCGACGACTGTGGCTGACTTTGCGCAGCTTGCGGTAACGTCACTTCACGACTCTTACGATCAAGCTCTTTCACTACAGGATCATTCATACTCCCTGTTACTTTAAAGTTGATCTCAGAGATCACTCGTGCCGAGTGAATTACTTTATCGATTGCCAGCGCTGCAAGACCACTTACAGGGTTGACCATCCATGCCACAATAACAGGAATGCTTGAGGTTACCTGCGGTGCAACAGCCAGGTCGTAGTCAATTTCAAAGGTGTTTAAGTTAGTGTGGCCTTTAATCGTTAAATCGGCAGGTACACCATCAAGCTTGGTATCTTGAGTGTAAGCAATGCCCTTTTCTAGCTGCATCGTGCCTTGCATGCTGTTATAGAAAAAGCCTTTAGAGAATACATCTCTAAAATCGAGTTTCAGCTTACGCACTAACGAATCTAAACTCAGTAATGAGAATACCCGCGCACCACCATCACTAATTTCTGTAAGGTGACCTTCACCTAAACGCCAATCTAGCTCCCCCGCTAAACTGGGTACGTCAAAGTTATAAGGTGCGCCTTGCCATGCAAGATCAAACTTAATATCGGCATCAGAATCTTTTACTGTTGTTGTGATATCAAATTCATCAAATAACTCACCGATATCGTCACTTTGTAAGTTACCAGTAAAGCGTGTTTGACCATCGGCAAATTGCCCCTTACCACGCAATACATGATCGCCTTTGTCGATAACAAGCTCAGTGAACAAGAGTTTACCTTGCTCTCCTACTAAGCTGCTTTTAATTTTATCGAGTTGATACTCTGCCACTTTACAATCTTCGCAGTTAAACTCGATTGCTGGAACACGAGTTAACCATCTTAAATCTTCAGGTTCAGAAACTTGATCTGCTTGCTTTGCTACTTCGTTGAAGTTAATACGCAGATAGTCAGTAAAAATTTGAATTGGTCTGCGCGTTTCACCGGTTGGAATAAGTGCGTCGGCACGTAATTCTTTAGCATTTAACCTTAACTCTAAGTCTGATTGTTTTGGTGCTAAGCGAAATTCAAAATCATTAAAGTCGATATTATGTAATGCCAGCTTATTAAATTTACCCGTTACGTTATTGAATGCAGGCATTACACTTGGCGCGTCAGACTTCACTTTGGTGAGCGCAATAATTTGATCAATTAAGCCAAACCAAGGCACTATTTTAGTTTCTGGCAAATCGATAGATACAGCAAAACCTTCACGATTAAGACCTAAATCTTGTGCGCCTAAAATTAAATGGGCATTACTAAATTTCTGTTTACCATTATCTAAAATCGCATTAAAGAAAAGCTGCTCATCGATATTAGCAGTAATCAGATTTGAGATGCGGTCGCCTTGTACCACCGCGGTTAATGGCCAACTTTGCTCTGAACTCTTGTTATAAGGTGCCGGCAACTGGCTAGTCACACCGATTAAGTCGCCACTCACATCTGCACGATAATTGAAATCATTCGGTAAAAAATTAAGTGAAACATTAATATCAACATCGCTTTGACCGCTTAAGTAACCTGCAAGCAAACCATGGGCTTGTTCAATTAAAGGCTCAGCTTCAAGCGCCAGTTTTATATCAATTTCTGCGAGGTAGTTATCAGCCACGCTTTCGCTGTTATAACTCGCAGTGAGTGGCATCCCCATCCAGTTTGCTTTAGCATTTTTTAGGTCGATTTTATCGTTATTAAACTTAACGATACCAGTCATGTTATTAAGTGTGATCCCCGGTTGTGCAAGGTAAACCGGAATATTTGCAAGTTCAACTTCACCAATCGCATCAACATGACCAGAACGTAAATTAACTAACAGCTCAATCTCGGCGGTTGCTTCACCTTGAGGTTGCACGACTTCAAAGACACTTGCTAAAGGCTTTGCAAGCGGAGTCTCAGTAAAGAAAGGATTAAGCTTATTGCCATGGGCGCGCTTGTTTATAGCAACTTTTAGTATCTCTGCATTCATTAAATCTGCAATACTGACGTGCACACTCTCTCCGAGAGATAAATTAACTAGCTTGCCTGACTTGCTATAGATATCCATGCGCTCATTTTCAAAATGTAAAATGACGTTAGCATTTTCAACTGTAGGCCAGCTCGGTGAGAATTTATATTTGGCACTCTCAACATTCGCTAAAACTTCAAATTGACCTTGCTGCTGTTTGAATGGAAAACCTTTAAATGGCCCAGAAAACAACACTTGAGCTTTGTTTACTTCACCGCCCTTAATTGCCCCATTGAGGTAATTAACCAACTTTTCGCTCATCACAGGTAATGGGAAATAATGCCCAGCTACGTTGGCATCAGGGGCATAGGCTTCAGCATATAAATCTAAACGCGGCTCATCAGTAAGACTAAGCATCATCTCAGCTGCAAGGGTAACTTCGTCGTTATCAAGCCAGATATTATCGCTACTAATACGCCAGCCATCGTCGTAACGATGAAGGTCTAGCTCGACATTTAATTGGTTATAAGCAATATCTTGGCTAAAGCTGCCGTTCGTGAGCAGTTGATTATTCTCGCCATATAACTGAATTCGACCAGCTGATTGATTAATTAAGCCATCAACACGAATAGCTTGCCCACCAGGAATGCCTTGCAGCGATAGCCAATTAATTTGCTCACCTTGAAACCAGAACTGCCACTTATCTTGCTGACCTAATTCTAAATAGGCATCACTTAATTGACCATTGGGTTGGCGTGCTAAAAATGGTGCTAGCACCTCAAAGTTACTTAACTGCGATAACTTGGCGAGTAATGCAAAATCAAATTGTTTAAGCCAGATTTGGCTTTTATCGCCAAGTTGAGCTTCAAATTGTAAGGTCGGCCATTCTTTTAAGTCACTTTCAAACGTGAGTCCGGTGCTTTTTAAACGCCAGCCATTTTGCTTTGGAAATAAATGAAAGCCACCTTCACTTAAGCTAATTTGATGAGCTTCTTGGTTTTGCTGCCAGTTGATAAAGCTAGGTAGCCACTGCACTTTTACATCGCTGATCAGGCCTTTCTCAAGGCTAAACCACGTCTTTAAGTTGATGTCTGAATTAAGCTGCTGTTTGTCAGTATTAATATATTGCGCCAACCACTTAGACACATCGACGTTCGCTGCTTGGACATAAATATCACCAGCCATGGTTTCGAGGGTTGAGCCATTAAGTGCCATACGGGCGTCAAAGCTACCAACAGAAATCCCCGGTAACGCTAATGTTCCCGAGCCTTGATGCTGCTGTGGGGTATTTTGCCAAACAATGTTTTCAAGGATCAGCTTACGCTCTTTGCCATCACTGAGGGTAAGGTTAAGGCTACTGTCTTGCACTGCAAAGTGGCCTGTTTCACCAAGGAATAAGCCTTCAATCAGTTCTTTTTGCTCAAAGTTGCCTGCTTGCTGGTTATTACCCAAATCAAGCATAGTGGGTAAATCAACATCAGCATGAAAGCCATTGATCACAAAGTAGCTCGATTTAAGCTGACGGCTTTTCACCGACTCCCATAAGTTTACTTCAAGGCTGGCTTTATCAATGGTTAGTGCGATGGGTGAGGTTTGGTTATCTTCAAACGAAATGTCTTCAATGACTAAGGCAGGACCTTTGCCCTGCCAGCTAGCCGAGATAGAACCAATCGCTAAATTAACATCAAAACGTTCATACAAAAACGCTTCAATATCATCTTTATAGTCATTCGCATAAGGGAGTGAATACTTCACAACAGAGACAATAACGGCCAGCAGTACGAGAGTGATAGCAAATACTTGCCATAACTTACGTAAACAATAAAAGCAGACCGTTTTTGCCTTCATTACATCATTACCACATCAAACTGTTCTTGGTTGTATAAACTCTCTGTTTGAATACTGACTTGCTTACCGATAAATAGTTCCAGCTCTGCAAGATTGTGATACTCATCGTTGATCAGCGCTTCACTTACCGAAGGAGCGGCATAAACCATGAACTTATCAGCCGCATAAGCACGGTTTACCCTAACGATTTCACGTAAAATTTCGTAGCAAACTGTTTCTACCGTTTTTTGTGAACCACGACCGGAACACGCAGGACACACATCACAAAGGATATGCTCTAAGCTTTCGCGGGTACGCTTGCGGGTCATCTCTACTAAGCCTAGTGCAGATAGACCATTTATGTTGGCTTTTGCACGATCTTTTGCAAGAGCTGACTCAAGCGAGTGTAATACTCGGCGCTTGTGCTCATCACTGACCATATCGATAAAGTCGATGATAATGATGCCACCTAAGTTGCGTAACCGCAGTTGACGTGCAATCGCAGAGGTCGCTTCGATATTAGTATTAAAAATGGTTTCTTCTAAATTACGATGACCAACAAACGCACCAGTATTTACATCAACGGTTGTCATCGCTTCGGTTTGGTCAATAATTAAATAACCGCCCGATTTAAGCTCAACTTTACGGTGGAGTGCTTTTTGAATCTCGGTTTCAACATCGAATAAATCGAAAATAGGCCGCTCACCAGGATAATATTCAAGTGCTCCCGATAAGATAGGCACAAACTCTTCTGTAAACTCTTTAAGCTCCTGATAAGTGAGCTTTGAGTCAACACGAATACGCTCCATGTCTTCACCTACGTAGTCACGTAAAGTGCGAAAAGCGAGTGTTAAGTCTTCATGCAAGATGCTTTCTTTACTGATTTTTTTACGCTTAGTAACAATTTTTTGCCACAGTTTTTTTAAGAACTCAGCATCATGACGTAGCTCAGCTTCCGACGCACCTTCTGCTGCGGTACGAACAATAAAGCTGCCATCATCATCGCCATATTCAGCAACAATTTTCTTTAAGCGTAAACGTTCTTCTTCAGTTTCAATGCGCTGGCTCACACCAACATGAGTCGCATCTGGCATGAACACTAAGTAACGTGAAGGAATGGTGATATCAGTTGTTAAGCGTGCACCTTTGGTTCCAAGAGGGTCTTTAACCACTTGCACCATGATATATTGACCTTGGCGCACAAGCTCACGAATATCTTGTACTTTCTTTATTGGCTGCTCATCAACGCCTTCCACAATCGAGGCACTGTTTACAATGTCCGATGCATGTAAAAAGGCAGCTTTCTCTAAGCCAATATCCACAAACGCAGCTTGCATGCCTGGTAAAACACGGCTGATTTTACCTAGGTAAATGTTACCGACAATACCTAGGTTGCCAATTCGCTCTAGTTGAATCTCTTGCAGTACGCCATTTTCGATAAGCGCAACGCGACTTTCGCTCGGTGTAACGTTGATCAGTAATTCAGTGCTCATGTTACCCTCTTAAAAATTCGTTTAATAACTGCTCTGTCTCATATAAAGGTAAGCCGACAACTGCAAAATAGCTACCCGAAAGATGACTAACAAAGCGCCCACCTAAGCCTTGTATGCCATAACCACCAGCTTTATCTTGTGGCTCACCACTATGCCAATAGGCATCAATTTCAGCATCGCTGAGCACTTTAAATGTGACATCAGTCACAACAAGACAGCTTTTTACTTGCTCACTATCAGCAATTGCCACAGCCGTCATCACTTGATGGGTACGGCCAGATAAACGCTTCATCGTGGTAGTAAAATCTGCTTGGTCTAGCGGTTTACCGAGTGCGGTATCATCAATTACAACTACGGTATCGCTGCCAAGTACTGGACGGTCAATGTAACCCATAGCTACGCCTGATTGTGCCTTGAGTCTGGCAAGACGCTCTACATAGTCACGAGGGGCTTCGTTTGGGAACTGGCTTTCATCTGCATCAACGCTAAATTGAGAAAACTCAACGCCAAGTTGGCTGAGCAACTCTTTTCGGCGCGGTGATGCAGACGCCAAATAAATTGCGGTTTGCATTATCTAATCCTGAAATGACGGCGATATTTACGCAAAATTAAGAAAATCCACCACCAACAAAGCATGCCGGTTAGCACTGGCCACATATAATGGGGGCTAAAGTAAACGCCCATTAAAAAGTGGTTAAGCCAAAACTGCATGAGGTGATAAAGCGTTAAAAACAAAGCAATTAATATACTTTGCTGCCATAAAGAAAAGTTTCTAATTTTTTGGAAGTTACTAGCAGTGATAAATATACACACCGAATAAGTCAGTGAGTTCACACCTAATGGCGATCCTGATGCAAGGTCCATCAATAAACCAACCACCCAAGCTGTGCCAATATTTAAACGGTGTGGCACCGCTAATGACCAATACATTAATACCATTAACACCCAATCTGGACGATAGGGCTCAAACGAAATCGGTAACGGCATTAACGCCATAACCAATGCAAAGAAAATACTGATAGCAATCAGCAAAGAGTGACGACTATTCATTGCTCATGCTCTCCTGCTGATTACGCCACAGCACAACCAATAAGCGAATACGATCGAGTTGTGCAATGGGTTCAGCATAAACTTGTGCAAACGGACGCCCTTCATCGCGGTTAATTTCGGTCACCACTGCAACCGGATACCCCTCTGGGAACGTGCCCCCCAGACCTGAGGTAACCAGAATATCGCCAATGCGAACATCAAGGCTATGCGGAACGTGCGAAAGCTTTACTACGTTAATTTTGCCAATCCCTTCAACTACGGTTCGCACATCGTTACGTAGAATACGCACTGGTGTGGCATGGGTTGTATCTGTCATCAGTAGTACTCGAGAAGTAGTCGAGCCCACTTGAGTAATTTGCCCCACAACCCCCATTTCGTCAATGACGGCTTGACCTTCACTTAGACCATCAGTTGTGCCACGGTTAATAACCACCTGATGGCTATACGGATTAGAGTGAACAGAGAGTACTTGTGCAATGATTTTACGATTTGATTGCTTAGCTGATGAACCGAGTAACGCTCGTAACTTATCGTTTTCACGAGATAAAAATTGCAATTGTTGTAGTTGTTCGCTTTGTAGTAACTGCTTCTTTTTTAACGCTTCGTTTTCAGTTAATAGCTGTTCGCGGGTGTGCAGATTCTTCGCGCCAATACTAAATAACTCATAGGGTAAATTGGCAAGATAAATAAGTGGGCTAACTAGGGTATTTAAACTAGTGCGGATTGTTGTACCACCTTGAGTGTAGCGATCGCCCACGATCAACACGACACTCAAAAGCACTGCGACAAAAAGTCGCAGTTGCAAAGAGATGGTACGACCAAACAGTAACTTCATTAGTCGTAACTAAATACGTCACCACCGTGCATATCAATCATTTCTAGTGCCTTACCGCCGCCACGAGCAACACAGGTTAATGGGTCATCAGCAACCACAACTGGAATACCGGTTTCTTCCATTAATAAACGATCTAAGTCTTTTAATAATGCACCACCACCTGTTAATACCATACCATGTGCAGAGATATCAGACGCAAGCTCTGGCGGAGATTGCTCAAGCGCAACCATCACTGCACTTACAATACCCATTAATGGCTCTTGTAATGCTTCTAAGATTTCGTGTGAGTTCAGTGTGAAAGAGCGCGGTACACCTTCAGCGAGGTTACGACCACGTACTTCAATTTCAATTGGCTCGTCAGTTTTGAAGGCCGAACCAATTTGGTGTTTAATGTTTTCAGCCGTTGCTTCACCAATTAAACTACCAAAGTTACGGCGTACATAGTTGATAATCGCTTCATCAAACTTGTCACCACCGATGCGTACAGATGAAGAGTAAACCACACCATTTAGTGAAATAATGGCAACCTCAGTTGTACCACCACCGATATCAACAACCATCGAACCCGTTGCTTCAGATACAGGCAAACCTGCACCAATCGCCGCAGCCATTGGCTCTTCAATTAAATAAACTTCACGTGCACCAGCACCCATTGCTGATTCACGAATAGCACGTTTTTCAACTTGAGTTGCACCACAAGGCACACAAATAAGTACACGCGGGCTTGGACGCATAAAGTTGTTGTTATGCACTTGTTTAATAAAGTGTTGAAGCATTTTTTCTGTCACATAGAAGTCAGCAATAACGCCGTCTTTCATTGGACGAATCGCTTTAATGTTACCCGGAGTACGACCTAACATTTGCTTAGCTTCAGTACCTACAGATGCCACGCTCTTAGGGCCACCAGCACGCTCTTGACGAATAGCAACAACTGAGGGCTCGTTTAATACGATACCTTCTTCTTTTACATAAATTAGGGTATTGGCTGTACCCAAGTC
>CESF01022008.1_pt1 | contig 38588 bp, 34 predicted proteins | sample 356331 | NCBI WGS metagenome assembly CESF01 (sample SAMEA2621779, study PRJEB7988) | marine metagenome | biome: marine biome (ENVO:00000447); feature: surface water layer (ENVO:00002042); material: "saline water (ENVO:00002010), including plankton (ENVO:xxxxxxxx)" | depth 5 m
ATACCGATAGCATCCATAGCTCTCAGCATAATAACAGCTTCAAGACCAGAAACGTTGATACCCTCAGAGAGGATAGAGTGGTGAAGAACTACAAACTGCTTCGTGTTGTCAGCGCCCCAAGCATTGAGTGTCTTAAAGAATGTTTCGCGTGTTACTTTGCGTCCATCGATGACTGCACCAGTCTTTGCAGAGATGTACATATAGGAGAAGCCACGTGCCTTCAAGTCATTCACAAAGGTAGACTCAGCAACCATACGAGTGATCTGTTTTACACTCTTGGCGCAGACCAGAACCTTACTAACGCGACTCTCGTCAATGCTCTGGATGATGTGCTCAGAGTCACGCTCAGAAGTCAATTCGTCCCGCTGAAGCATACGTAGCTCACGTGCTACGACCTGTGGACGAACAATGAAGCCCCCTTGGACAAGCTTAGAAGCCTCTACGTTGACGATGACGTTTCCATAGACACTGCTGTCGTTCATACCAGGCTTCTTTGGGGTCACACTGTGCTTAGGTGTGGCGGTGAAGAAGAATGCGCGTTGCGTGGTCTCTGAGAAGAACTTTACAGCTGGATAGAAGCCCCTTTGGACGCTGTTGTGTGCCTCGTCAAAGTAAATGGTGTCAGCATGAACACTACTCTCAGCGAGTCTATGAAGGCTGTGATAGGTGGTAAAGAAGATGCTGTGAAGACCCGCTGCCTGGGTCATAGAGATGAAGTTACGGATCTCACTGGCTTTGGTGGTAGAGAAATGTGAGGTGTCCCCAGAATGAATATGAGCGGGAACAACTTGAGTAGAGACTTGATCTTTGATGACCTCCATATACTCTTCACAGAGCTGGTTGGCGAGCAGGAGACGTGGAGCCACAACAATGATGGAGATGGGCTCAGAAGCGCTCTCAAAGCGCTTACAGGCGTCCATAATGCCCATCAAGGTCTTACCACCACCAGTAGGAACCAAGATGATTCCACGGGAAGCTACGTCCATAGCATCGGTGCCTTGCTGTTGGTGGGGACGAAGCTGAATCACGTGGTTCTCTGCTCTGTTGATACAACTAGTATAGCCCCCCACGGGATCCGTGAGAGGCTTGGTGTGACACTTTGTAGATTGGTCAGAAGGGGAGCCTAGCCACCTGAATGCGTTCCTGACAGATCTTATAATACTCCTCATCCTGTTCAATACCAATAAAGTTTCTATCTGTGTTATTACAAGCAACACCGGTAGTACCAGAACCCATAGTTGCATCTAATACAGTATCACCTTCGTTGGTGTATGTTCTTATTAGATACTCCATCAATGTAGTTGGCTTCTGTGTTGGATGTAAGCCCTTCTCTTGCTTATGCCTGAGCACTGTCTTTGGGTATCTTGTGCCTTCTGGGTTGTCTCTATGCTTACTCTTGGCGCTACCATAGACCTCACCAATCTTAGCAGTATCAGAGCTAAACCCACCATAAGGTGTACCCTTCTCCATCTGTGGATTATATACTGGCTTCTTACGATAGAAGACTAGAATATTCTCATGTGACTTCAAAGGCATTACCTTAGCATTCATTGGGTTAGTACCTTGCGGCTTCTCCCATATCCACTCATACCTAAAGTTCTTCAGGTTTGATGCTGCTAATGTGGTGGTGAATGGCTGCTGTGCTGTAAATACCATAGCCCCATCTTGCTTGCAGATTCTATTGAATTGTTCCCACATCTCTTCTAGGGGAATGATACTGTCCCACTTACATGCAGTTGTTCCATATGGTAAATCCGTTAGGATCATGTCAACACAATCATCATCTAGCTTAGACATCTCCTCTAAGCACTCACCTAAGATAAGATTATGATTCATAGCAAAGATTTAGTTGATTCCATTATAACACATATTAGTCAATAACTTTAATATAAACAAGATTGTCAGATTTTATAGCATTGATAATAATATCCCTATGATCAAGGTGTGTTGGAACACCAGCAATCTGCTGGAAAGTATTGATATTCACCTGATCTTTCTCCATCTCATCTGGAGTAGCAATCCTAAGATATTTTTCATACTCAACGTTACTAAAGTGTCTGGCTGCCGAAAAGATGACATAACTTTTCATAGTGAATAGTCGCCGCCGTTCCGATCCATATTCTCCCTAATACTTTGGGCAATATCGTGTTGAGAACGCATAATGGTCTCAACTTCTTCATATTGTTTAGCCATAATCCTACGCCCATCTCCTTCACACCTCTCCTTTGCTTCACGTAATGCTTGAATAATACTTAATGTGTAGTCCCTAGAAAGAAATAGTGCTACAGAATCCATAATTAACAATAATAACGACGGTGGCGGTCTCTACAGATACGGTATCTTCTACCATCTCGGTAATATTCGTGGTGATGATGATAGCTACGGTTGTTCTGATTAGCACCGTAGATAATAGCACCACCCAATATAGCAGCACCTAGGATAGGCACTAGTGGGTTAGTTCTTTGTTCAACTATAACTTGTTTGGGTGGCTGACCTCCATTCGCTACACGATCTTGGAGCATTTGAATCTCCCTCTGGTTCCCTTGAACCTGAAGGCGACGGTTTAGCTCATAGATCTGATACTGCTGCTGTCTAAGTGTAGAACCAGTATAGTCATATGGCTCTTGCTCCTGTGCCAGTGTGGCAACTGGTGTAAGAGAGAATATAATTGCTGCGAGAATAGGTTTTAGCATTGATCTGGCATTATATAAGGATATTATAGCATAAAAGTTCTAGCTATGGGACAGGCACATATGGTAATGTTATAGAACCACGAAGAGATGGACCAGAAGTGTACACAGTAATAACTAGTTCCTCATTCACCCCATCAACAACAAAGTCTATGAAACTCTGACCATCATCACCGCTCAAAAGACTAGAAATAATTGTACCAGCAGTAACAGAAGTAGAAGCAGTTAAAATATTAGTAGCAACAGTACTAGAGACATTGATGTTATTTGAAGTGATAGTATCAAGACTGGCAGTAGTAGAACTAAGATTGTTTATTGTGATTGGTGATCCAGGAGCAAGAGGAGAAATACCGCCAACTTCTAGTTGCGTAATTTCCCCGTTGGTTGTGATCATAGTATCACTGGTTAAAGTGCTAACGCCTATGGTAGTGCTGACTAAATTAGTAATATTACCATTGGTTGCACTGATAGATTGTGTGGTTAAGTTATCAATAGATCCAGTCGTAATATTAAAACTACCTACGGTAAGAGAATTTGCAGTTAAGACATTAAACCCAGCATCGCCAGCAGAATTAATACTACAGCCAGGAGTGCTGAGGCTATCTGCACTTATAGCATTAGCAGATAGAGCTCCAGTAATGGTTGATGTAGTTGCATTTAAAGTTGTTGCGTTCACTCCAGAACTAGTAATTACACTAGAGCCAATATTGAGAGAGTTAGATGCAGTAATACCTCCACCAGATTCAAGCTTAACACCCGTTCCACCAAGTGAGGGGTCAGAACCAACAAGAACTTCAGTAGAAGCTAGTAAAGATGGTACTTCAATAGGACCAGTAATTAAAATACTTCCAAAACTTATTTCACCTGCTACAGAAAGATCACTACTAACTGAGGTATTGCCGAGAATATCCACTGTACTATCAAAAGTGGCAGCACCTTTGAATGTTGAGAAGCCAGTTGTTACTTCTAGTGATGGTTGAGTTACATCTCCATTTCCAGGTAATACAAGCCCCCCATTACTAGTTAATTCCATTAAGACAATATCTAATTGCCCATTAATCCATCTAAAGTTACCTAAAGTTCCTCCAGCTGAACTGCCATCATGTAGATAATAATTTAAATTGCCCACATCATAGTTGACAAGATCTAAATCATTCAAACCACTAAGTGGTGATCCAGAAATATTGCCACCGAATCTAAGACCACCAAAGCCATTATTAGATGCTACTTCCCTTTCATGACCTACAAACATTCTACCAGTGGAATCGGTTGAAGTTAGTGAGTATATTGTGGAGTCACTAGACGTTTTACGAACATCAATATCACCAATTGTTCCAGTATCGGTGTGTCCAACAGCAATATTACCATCAATAGTAGTGAATCGGTCTACAGCATCAATAGTATTAGCTTCTATACTATCAATAGAGATTTGTGCGTCTGGAGTTAAGTCTTCTGCTGATGTTGCTGTTCCAATAAACCTATTAGCAGTAACAGTATTAGCTACTAGAGTATCAATTGTAATCTGTGCCCCTGGAACTAAGCTTTCTGCTGATGTTGCTGTTCCAATAAACCTATCAGCATATACTTCCTTTGTAGTAATTATATCACCATATCGCATTGAACCAATAGATCCAATAGCAATATTATCCGCATTGATCAATGTAATTAGGCTACCAATACCAGCCAATTCCTGTGCTGTGACAATACCAGAGACAAAAAGAGTACTGCCAACAGAAACAAAACCACCAATATTTAAATTTCCATCAATTGATGATGGGAAGGTTCCACCAATAGTAATTCCACCATCAATCTCAATATTACCATCAATCTCAACATCCCCACCAATCTCAACATCACCACCAATTCTTATATCATTTGTTGCCCAAATACTCCCACTATCAATGCCAACCCCAGGAGCACTATTAAATCCAGACAATCCAGTTATCGGTGTAGAACCGACCTGGAAGGTAAATCTTGGGTCTGTGGTGCCCACCCCAACATTTCCTGCAGCGTAAATGCTAGTAAAACCAAGACCAACATCAGTATCAACCCACTGTGATGTAGGTAGGTTCAATAGATTACCACCATCACCGTAATAAGTAACAAATCCAATAGCAGGATTTGCTGCGGTAATAATACCCGTAGTTATTCTTACTTGCGGAGAACCTAATGGAAACGGCTCATTACTACCAGTCTCAACACCAATATCTAAAGTATCCGTTACGGTAAGGATGCCAACATTAGATCTCTCTACAGAAATACTATCTACACCAACTGATTTGGCTTTAATAGTACCATCAACAACCAGGCGATCATTTGGAATAGTTGACCCAATACCAACGTTCTGACCTCTTACAATAAAAACGTCAGTATCAACCTGAAACCCCCCACGGAAGTTAAATGCCTTATTAAAATTCGCCATTACTTATAAGATGGTTAGAATGCCTTGGTATTATTTATATACAAAAAAAAGCCCCCTTTTTTAAGGGGACTAAAGTATCACTTGTATTGGATAATATAGCAGAGAGCCATATAAGGGGGGCGATTCTCGTGTGTCTGACCGCCCCCAGTATCATTAGCAGTATGATTATGTGTAATCGGGTTAGAAGTACTTGTACCACTCCATTGATGACTGTGCTGTTCTCCTCTCGAATCCGTGCTAACTGGGTGTTGGTGGTTTCCAGAGCCACCCTCCACACTATGCCTATGTCTGCCGTTTGGAAAAAGCGTAAGGGGGTGAGCGTGAGTACCATTGTTATTGGTTCCAGAGTTAAAGTTGTTTAGCTCTGCAACAACATTATTGTCTCCATTTTCTCTCCCGCCGCTTGAACCGCTAGTTCGGGTATAACCGTGAGAGTGACCACCAGCGGGTTGGAAATCCTGCGGGTGAGTATGATCTCCCTGACTCTGGAGAGTGTGACCATGGGCACCTTGTGTATTAGCAGTTCCTGAATGAGAGTGTCTCCAATTATATTGACTAGTGGTGCCACTAACATCGTGGGTGTGGGCAACAGATCGTTGATTGATACTATGGTTATGAGCAGGAATTTGAGCTGTTGTTAATTGGACAAAATTTCCACCACCAGTACCAGCAATGTTATATCCATTTACCTGAGTTACATTGGGATTATTTCCCCCAGCACCAACAATAAATCTTTCACGCAAATCAGGGATTCTGAACGTGGTAGAAGTTTCTCCATGAGTACCTCTGATAGCTCTATATAATTTAGGATACGCATTTTTGGACAATGATCTACCATTACATAGTAGATATCCTTTTGGAATACTACCAGGAGTTTGCTCATTATTTTCAGTTGCGTTTCCACCCCACATAATAATTGAACCAGGCTTACCTAATCCATCACCAACAAACTCTTTAGCAATAACCTTATCGCGGACAACTAAAGAGCCTTTGATGTCAACACCACCATCGGATGAAGCGATACCATCACTACCACCCTCACCTGTACCAAGCTTAGTAGTATTAAAAATTACTTTAGCTTGATTACCAGAACCACCAATACTGATATCAGCAGAATTATTAACCTGGTTTCTCCAAAGGTCCATTTGAGAACTACCACTAACAGCAATAATCCCATTAGTGTAGAGATCTCTGTCTGTCCTGGTCATTGTAATATTACCTGTTACGGTTAAATTACCATTAATAGCGTTAGTAGATCCATTAACAACCAAGTTTCCATCTACATCTAGATCATTACCAATGTCAACAGACCCATCAATATTGACATCACTGTCAAAATCAGCATCACCCGTTACACCTAGAGTACCATTGAATTGATTGGTGGCGCCATTGCCAGTAAAATTACCACCCACTGTTAATGTTTCACCAATATCAACAGCTCCGACAATATCAACATCCTGACCAAATTCTGCGTCCCCTAACACATCTAGGTTGCCATTTACTGTGAGATCAGTTAGTTCAACATCCCCACCAACATATAAGTCTTTAGCAATAGCAGCACCACCGCGAACAGTTAGAGCTCCACCATTATCAAGTGATACTGAGTTTAATGTTGAAAGAATACTTAGAGTATTTAATGAACTATTGCCAGTAACTCCTAATGATGACTCTAGATTGACTGTTTCTGTAAATTTAACAGGACCATCAAATTGTGATAGAACCTCATTAGCATCTCCACCAGCAACGAATAAGCGGCGGTTGATGATAACTTCATCAAACACAACGTTGTTGTTGGATGCGTTTTGCCCAGCAATAGTGGGAATAGGAACGTCAAATGTAATCTGTGTCCCAGAAGTTGCAGAATACTTGGTATTACCGATATAGAAATCTCCATTATCAGACATACCAGTATATACAACCTGACCACAAGATAACTCCTGCGCCTGCACTAGATATACTTCGTCATCAGGTAACTGACGAACCTGTAGCTGTGGTAGTGCTGTAGAGTAGTTACCAGGACCATATCCTAGATACTCAAAAGTATGACCTGAAGCACGTAGGATAGATGGGCGGCGAAGCTCAATAGCTAGAGGTTTGATGGCACGTACCTTTGTACCTACTGGATGATTAATAACGCTAGTTCCAAGAGCACCACGAATAACAGTAACTATATTGAGATTTAGTCCATCAAAGCTTGTGCTAGCAATACGCACAATTTCTGAACCAAGTTGTAAATATCTTCCTAGAGGAAGTTTTTGGGCAACACTACCAGTGACTCCACCATCATTGGCAGATAATGTTAGTTGATTGTCTGTTCCTGAACCATCTACTAAGTAGAAGATACCAAGATCAAATGCTGCGACACCACGTACTCCAATATTTTCTCCCCCTGGTCCAGTATTTGCATCGTTATCATCATAACCACATTTACCCAATGTAACAGCACTACTGACATCGGCATTTGTTACAGCGGTAACTGTAGATGGTACAGGTACGGCAGAGACATAATACTTACCTAGGTTTTTACCATCTACGTCAAAAACAACAAAACTATTACCCCTTTGTAAACCAAATCCAGTTGTTGAATTGGTCGTAAATGTAGTTATTCCACTTGCGGCATCAAATTGTGTAGATGTAATATCTGTACCACTGTCGGTTGTTAGAACATACATTGATGTAGTAACACCAGCGATAGACTCATTATGAACCGTAATGGATGATGCCGAAGGTACATCAATAATAGGAGCAAAAGAATCTGGATTTAGTACTCCACCACCAGTAAATTGGGCGATGAATCCAATAGAACTTTCAATGTCACTAGCACTAATAGAAACAGTTGCACCACCCCCAGGACCTAAACCTGAGGGGTCAAGAAATAGTGTGTCCCCAGCCTTATATCCAGAACCTGGATCCATAATTACCAACTCAGTTACTGAGCCTGCGATAACAGTAACTTCAGCACTAGCACCATCCCAAAAAATACCATCCGTTAGAAGCTTTACATTATAGTAAGTGCCATCAGTATATCCACTACCACCATTTAAAGTTGTGTAGTTATATACTCCATTATATTGGTGCTCACGCTGAAATTCAATTACAGTTTCTGATGCCCCTTCAGTAACTAGTTCAATGACATTTTCATTTTGACTCTTGGTCAATTTGTCAATAGTTTCTCTAGTAATAGATGTCTGCTTATTATCAATTGAAACTTTACCAAGAGGTGCTCTAGCAGCAAAGGTAACAGAAGAAGCTGGATTATTATTAATATTATCAGTATCTAACTGGGGGTACAAATCCTCAATTGGTTGATTATAATTTCTTTTAGTAAATGTCTCTGTTACAGCGTTAGAACCATTAACGCAGAACAAGTGATAGATGCCATCACGAACACCTTCAGTGAATGCAACAATCTCCTCAATACGATATACGAATACATCAGTCTGATTATCTTTACGTTGGAAACGGGGCAATAGAATATTTCTATCGTTTGTATCATTGGTAAATAAGTCACCAATCAAATCCCTAGTGAATCCCTTAATGTCCGTAGAAGAATATCTAAATACCCTCGCATTATCAACACGAGTTACGAGGAACTCTCCGTCATAACCTCTACCATCTACTGCGTCTGGATTTTTTGTAGATGTAATATTTAGCGTATTAATTTTATCCCCAACAGATAGTTGGTGTGGAATTTGACTCCTAACCTCAATTTCTGCTGTAATGGGAATATAATTACAATCTACAATATATCTTGGATTTCTATCATACTCATAATCCCTAAACGTTAGAGTTGTTAAATCAAAATCATCATTATTTCTAGCTCCAGTAGTTGATGATGACTGAATAACATATCCAGGAGTTGGTGGCTTGGCATTAGAAGTTTCTTTGGGAATAACATAACGCAAACGATACAATTTATCATCTAGACTTCTATTGTCACTTGCTCTAAGATAGTATGAAACAAAGTCAAATCCTTCTTGTGAAGTTGGATTTAAGATAATGTATTGATACAACTCACTGTTGCTATTAGTATGAACAAACCAATTACCTACAATGTCATCAAACTGCATTGGGTGACCTGGCTCACCCGCAGACTTATCATTTACACGAGACTCAACACGTAGTTCTGTACCACCAAATATTTCTAGGAAGATATCATTTAGTGCGTTTGACTCTGATGTTGAGATTCTAATATTTTCAGTGTCAACAACGTTAGCATAATATAGCTGACCTTCTTCCATATTTTCTGGTAGATCAGCATTAGCTGAAAATACTCTAATAGTCTCCCCATTCAATAATCCATGTGGTGGTAGGGTCAATGTTGAACCTGATGTGGGTCCTTGACCTGGACCAGCCAATACCGGATAAGATTTAACAGCAATATTAGTTCCAAAAGCTGCCCTATTAGCACCACTAATAAGATTATCTACCATGAAGATGCTTGCTTGCTTGTCTCCAGAGGCTGCGGTCTCCTGATATAAAACTTCTTCGTTATTTGCACCTAAACGGAAGCCCTGATTAATGAAAGGAGGTCTATCCTCTTTATTAGTATATCCGAGTAGATATAGTTGAGCGGGAATAGCTTGAGTACGTGTTATATCAAAGTCAATATTAACCCAACCAATACGAGAAATTTCATCTTCTGATGGATTATATGCGGTTTTGGGTGTAATGACTTGTGTAACAAATCCAGTATCATCTTTTGCAAATGCATCATTCTTAAATCCAATGGATAGAAGAGCAAATTGTCCAAAGTTGGAGTTTGAGTTGGTAATGGATGCGTCCGCACCATTAACAGCAGCAAAATGTTGATTAAAGCCAATAGCAAACACAGAAACGATCTGAATAACAGCGTCGTTGCTCATTTTAATGTGAGTAGTCTCCCATTCTGGGCGATAAACTGCCCTAGGATCCAAGTGATAAACAGTAGCACTATTTGTTGATGAAGATTCCGCTGACAGTTCAGCGCCACGAACAGTTGTACTAACATTAATACCATTATATCTACGTGATTGATCGTTATACTTAACAAACGCACGGTCATCTTTTTGAAGGCTGATCGCGGTGAACTGCGCAACGACCATGCTACGGAATCCGGTCGCTTTGGCACCATCAGCCAGCATCCCATTAATCCCCCAAACGGATCTCATCGATACGTTAAAAATGTAGGGAGATGCACCAGTAACAGTATCAGTCTCAACGGTTACAGTTGCAGAGGATACTGATGGACGTGCTGGGAGTTCAGGTCTTACGAATGCAAGAGGATATGTAAAACTAGTGGGGCTAATAATAACCGCAACTTTAGTTGAGATATTATAATCAGATACAGCAACCCCACGAATTTTAATTGGAGTTCCAGTTGACAATCCATGAGGAATCACAGTCTCTACTGTAATAACAGAATCGGGAGTAAATCCATCACCGGAAATTAGTGAAGCAATACGAATAGGATCAGTAGCAAATGCACCCACAATCTGATACTCGGGAAGCATTGGCGCGAATCCCTCTGGATCTTGTGGGAATTTCTCATCAATATTACGACCAGATGCTTCATTATAAGCATTTGATAGCTTATCATAATACATCTGTAGATCAGTTAATTCACCAAAACGTTCAATTGGGTTGACACCATCAGCATATTCAAAGCCTGTTAGTTTGTGGTGAGAGAATGATGGGCGTGACTGATTATTTAACGAAAAGTCTTTGGGGTCAGTATATACAAGACCATTCTCGGGTCCATCAAAAATAGTAAACTGCCAGAAGTAACATGATCCAGTTATGCGGAAAATGGCTGATCCATCCACTGATGGGTCGGTTGGATTTGGTACATACTTGGGGCGAATCTTTGTCTTACGTAGATCCATACCTACGATAGATGTGCCACGAGGTACTACAACACCACCATAGATTGAATTAAAATGCCATAGAATATTATTAGTTGACTCAATGTCAAAGTTAGTATCGCTTTTTAAGTTAAATACTGTGGCAGGAGCGACTTCCTCACCAGTTGGAGAAACAGCTACAGCAGCCCCAATATTATTAGTCTTGATTCCGTATCCTGGTCTATTATCAATAGTATGATTTCCAGGATAAAGAACAATGGTAGTCTTCTCAATAAGATCGTTGTCATTTCCACGAACATACGAAAATCTAGCGGATTCAATTAAAGCTCGTTGTACAGTACGAAAAGGTTCTGTTAAGGATGTTCCTTGATTTGAAATAGCGTCAGTCGCATTGATGTCATTCGGGTTGACATATATGGTGCGACCATCAGTATTCTTAATAAAGTTTTCTAACTTGTTTAAGGGCATAATAATCAACCAATAACAAATAATGTATTCGTACCTTATTTAGCCACTTAAAATAATTTAAGCTGAGTAGCTGTTTCTGTTGTATATGAGACTGGATTATATTTAAGAAACTCTCTAAAGGTCATCTTAAACTCCCTCAATGTTAGACCACAATGTGCTGCGGCAGCTACCATATTTAATTTTCCACTAAATGATGCTAGATGTGCTTCATGGACTGTCTGTGGTGTAGTTTTACTCATTAGTCAAAATTATAATGTGAGTGATACCAAGTAACTGCTGCGATTTTAGTTCCTTTGGTGATTACTTCGCATTCATGTGGGAAACACCAGTTAGATGGGAATACTAATACCTGACCAGCTTTTGGCTTATAGTAACGGTGGATAAAGTGAGTTCTTCCACCCTCAAAATCGTCTGTTAGATATAAAACCATAGAGATGGTTCTATTGACTTCATTAAGGGTCTTATCAGTAGCCTCATCAGTATGCCACTTGTAATACTGACCTTCAGTATATCGGAGAACCTGAATAGATTCTCGGAAACAATTTGTTCTAAATGTACCTGGGATAGGAAACTTTTGAAACTCTTGGTTAATTCCAGCCACAGTATCTTTATATTTTAATAGAGCGGCATTCATACCCTCATGCATAATATTAGCACATTCTGATGCATCATTTAAGCACACTCTATCATTAAGGCGAATACCAGGATTTACCTCGCTACCACTCATACCAAATACGGTAGTAGGTGACCATTCTTCATTTTCTAATAGTTCAAGACACCTTTTAGTCTCTTCGGGAGTAAGGCAGTCTACAATTTGTATTAAGTCGGTAAGCATAATATTATAAAGTAAGTAAGGTAATCCAGCCGTCTATAACAACTGACCAATCGTAATGTATTCTAGCAAAATCTTGGGCATTTGTACATAGCTGTTTAAAAAAGCTGGGATTTTCTTTAAGTGTATTGATGGCATTCATGCCAGAAAATATATAGCGATCTTCTTCCATAGGCAATATAACGCCAGTAGGAACTTCAAAATCTCTATTGATACCAGTGAGAGTTGATATAGGTAACCTACCTGCTGCGGCTGCTTCTAACAAAGGAAGACCACAAGATTCTTGTTCTGTGGAAGATACCATAAGGCAATCTACATCTTTATAGTAAGCAGACATTGCTAGATGACTTCTTTGTGACGGTAGAAGTATCTTTGTATTGGTTCTAGATGCGATTTCTTTGACTAGATAACCACGCTTCCAGTCCTTAATATCAGAGTGGGGATTATCTTTTTCAATAGCACCCGAATACCCAATAACATTTAGCTGTTCTGCTACTGGGCGGTAGAACTCATCAAAGTTAATACCATTACGAACCACATAGAAGTCCTTAGTAATACCAAGGTTATATGAATATTCTCCTAAATCTAAACTAACTCCACCATAAGCACGGAAGGCATCAAACTCATTACCTTCCGCTAAACCAAATTGTATATCATATCTACCGTGGGCAATAGCAATGATACTACTATAAGGAACTCCATAGGATCGTAGAGCAGTTACTGCGTTTCCTGGTACTGTAACAAATACATCATAGATATCCATAAAAGCATCAAACTCTTCTCTGCTGTATGTAATATTCCAATCAATAATATTTGCATCAATACCTTTTTTATAAAGTTCTTTTATTAAAGCCTTATGAATAGACCCGAAAGCCCATTCACTATATGTAAAGAATGCTATTCTCTTCATAGTTTATACCAACCTTCCCCAGTATATACATTGAGAACATCCTGGAAGAACTTCTCATATCGTGGTGCTACATTTTCTAATGAGAACTGTTCACCAAAAGAACGGCATACGCTAGGATCAATGCTATCAATGTTTTTAGCGGCATCTACAAAATCAGCGAATGTGCGGCAACGGAATCCCGTTACTCCATGTGGGTTGTTCTCAACGAATGCACCCCAGTCAGTAGTGATCGTAGGGGTGCCTGAGAGCAAGTTCTCCACCTGTACGCCACCAAATGGCTCCAAGTATGTGGAAGCTACAAAAGACGCCTTAGCGCGGCTCATAAGGCGCTTACGAGTCTCTACGTCAGCATAGCCAACAAACTCAACGTGGTCTGGGAATGTTCTGTTCTCTGGGTTCTGACCAGCTACTACTAGCTTGGCTCCAATCTTCTCAGTTACTTGGACGGCAATGTCAATACCCTTACCCGAATATACACGACCCAAAAATAGAAAATAATCCTCTTTATTCTCTGGCGCATACTCAAAGTCCTCTAAATCGAAATAGTTTGGAATGACTACATCATACCAGCTTTGCTGACAAGTGCCAACAGCCGCCAAGCCTTGATAGGCATGCATAATAGCATAGCTCTCAAAGATCTTCCAGTTAGCCCAATGACCTCCTGCGTAGCCAATACCAGGTTCTACAGTGATAAGGTCAGGATGAGCATCACAAATAGGGCGAGTACCTGATCCCCAAAAAGGTAAAATGAAATCATGTTGTTGTTTCCTCTTTCCAACTTCTTCAATGGCATTCTTATAGAATGTTTGGTATGCGTAATCACCCGTATTGAACTTAAAGAAGTTCTTTCTCCAGTCATAGGATCCATATGCTTTCTCTAGGTCGGCATTGGTAGTCACGGTAACGTGCTCATCACATACTAGATCACTATCTTCGTGACCGTAGTGAATGATCTCGTGACCACGTTCTTTCATCATCTTGCCGAACTTCACTACCTTTTGGGTATAAGCACAAGCAACATATTCCTTACTAGACACCGTATGAGGCAAACCTAGAATATGAAATCTCATAATGTATATTGAGTGTATCCTATGTATTATACCATAGGATCAGCCAATCTCAAATACTTGGATAGTACTAACATTACCCGATGGTTGAGTCGCAAAGAAACCACTACCAGAGCTTCTCCTAAACTGCGTAGAATATGTAATATTTCCAGTAGATGTAGTTGAATCCAAGTAGGAAGCAGACCACCTATTCAATAGAGATGTGGTAGTCAATGGTGTACCAGTAGTGACACTTAATACTCCAATATCAGCATCAGCACTCAAAATTGTAGTGGCTCCCCTCTGTATTCTGATCCCCCCAACCGCAGAACTAGCCAAATATGATTGACTTACAAGAACAAGGATAGAACTAGTTGATAATTGCTTTGTGATAGAAACTGACAACGTTGAATTGATCCAAGTTGTGCTATTAGATATAGCTTGGGTGCCACTAGTATCGTCAGCAAAAGAGGAAATAACACCTTCACCAATAAATCTACCAGCAAATAAGGTATTTGACAATGGTCTGTAAAATAATCCATTATCACTTTCTAGTGGGAGTGGTCCATTAACACCATCAACAATTATAACTCTATGGTCATCATCAGTTCCACCTGCTGTTGATACTTGTGATTCAAGGGATAAGTCTGCTTGATCTGCGCTTGACGCATTACCATCAAAATCACCTATAAATTTTACAGTTGCTGTAATAATTGAGGCTTCAATATTACCAGTAGTAGTGATATCACTAGTATTATCAAATACACCAGTTGCACCTGTAGAACCCAGTGGACCAGTAGCACCTGTAGCACCTAATGGACCTGTAGCACCTGTAGCACCTGCGCCAGTAGCCCCTTGAGGACCAGTGGGACCTTGAATTTTACCAACAGCATTCCATGCTGTACCATCCCAAACATAACCTTCACCCCCCTCATCAGCAACCAAATATAAATCATTTACCTGATTACCAACTGTTGGTAGATCAGCAAAGGTTGGTACTGTTCCCTTTACATTGATACTTGTTCCTGGAGCGCCCGTAGCACCTGTAGAGCCTAGTGGACCCGTAGCACCCCGAATACCAGTTGCACCTAATCCTGTTGCTCCAGTAGATCCCAGAGGACCCTCAAGACCTGTAGCACCAAAAGAACCAGTAGCTCCAGTAGGACCAGTAGATCCTCTGAGACCTGTAGCACCTAATCCTGTAGCACCTGTAGCACCCAACGGACCAGTAGCTCCTATTAGACCTGTAGCACCTAATCCTGTAGCACCTGTAGCACCCAATGGACCAGTAGCTCCAGTAGAACCCAACAATCCAGTAGCACCTTGAGTACCAGTAGCACCCAAAGAACCAGTAGCTCCAGTAGAACCTAGAGAACCAGTCGCTCCCGTAGATCCAGATATACCTGTAGCGCCAGTAGCACCAAATCCGGTAGCACCCGTAGCCCCTCCAATTCCAGTAGATCCCCCAGTTCCAGGGGCACCAGTAGCTCCAGTAGAGCCCAATGGACCAGTAGAACCTGCGAGACCTGTAGCACCTGCAAGACCAGTAGCACCCGTAGCACCTACACCAGTTGCTCCTGTGACGCCAGTTGCACCTGAAGATCCACCCTCTCCCGTAGCACCCCTAATTCCAGTAGCCCCAGTAGCACCAATTCCAGTGGCTCCAGTGGTACCTTGAAGACCAGTGGATCCTGTGGCGCCACGAATTCCCGTAGACCCAGTAGCACCAATTCCAGTTGCTCCTGTAGTTCCTCGGGGACCAGTTGCGCCTTGAATTCCCGTAGACCCAGTAGGTCCTGTTGCTCCAAACCCAGTGGCTCCAGTAGTTCCTTGGGGACCCGTGGCACCTTCAATTCCAGTAGATCCTGTAGGTCCTGTGGCACCAAATCCCGTAGCTCCAGTAGTTCCTTGGGGACCAGTAGCGCCGTCAATTCCAGTAGATCCTGTAGCACCTGTTCCACCTGACCCAGTAGCACCAGTAGTGCCTCTGGGACCAGTAGCGCCTTGAATCCCAGTAGACCCAGTAGGTCCTGTTGCTCCAAATCCAGTGGCTCCAGTTGTACCTTGGGGACCAGTTGCACCAGTAGAACCGGTAGGACCTGTAGCACCTGTAGCGCCAATTCCAGTTGCTCCAGTAGTTCCTTGGGGACCAGTTGCGCCTTGAATTCCAGTAGACCCAGTAGGTCCTGTAGCACCAGTAAGACCTACCCCTGTAGCACCAGTGGGACCAGCAGTACCAGTAGCCCCTGTAGAACCAAAAACTCCAGTAGCACCAGTTGAGCCTGTAGAACCTTGGGGACCCGTGGCACCAGTAGATCCAATTACACTAAGACCAGTAGCACCTGTTGAACCAAAAAATCCAGTGGCTCCAGTAGTTCCTTGGGGACCAGTAGTACCAGTAGCACCTTGAACACCAGTACTACCTTGAGGACCTGTGGCACCACTAGCACCAATAAATCCTCTAGGTCCTGTAGCGCCTGGTACGCCAGTAGAACCTTGGGGACCGGTGGGACCAGTAGCGCCCTGTTGACCACCAGGACCAGGAGGACCAGGAATAATAGAGGGTAATCCAGTGGCACCAGTAGGACCAGTAGAACCCGTGGCACCTGTAAATCCACTAGCTCCAGTGGATCCTTGAAGACCAGTTGCACCTTGCGGACCAGTGGCACCACCACCAGGACCAGGAGGACCAGGAACACCAGTACTCGTAAAGATAATTGCTTTAGATAATGTAGTACCAATACCAGTTCTTGTAGTTTTTGTTGATATAGCAATACCAACACCAGCAACAAAGGTGATAGCTTCTTCACCATCTGGTATTAATGTTCCTTGATCCGCAACAAACCAAGGAGCAAATGCTGAGCCCAATCTAATAAATGCTTCACCATTACCAGCATCTTCTACATTAAAGCCAGTATTTTCATCAAACGTTATTGTATTAATATTAGATAGACTTTCACCAATAGTACCACCAAAGCCCTGCGATTCTCGCACAGTCAAAGCAGTACCAGTACCACCCCCACCTAAAGCCAATAAGTCTTTTAAGTTAGTAGACTCAAATTCATCATTCTTTACATCGAATGTGACTATTTGGTTTTTGTCACTCTTTAATGGAAGTCCCGCATACTCTAACTGACCGTTTCGGACAACACGTAGAGATCCATTTGCTGGTACTTTTTTATTAATATAAGTCATGATAAGAGGTGTAAGTTAAGCGTCAACTACATTGGTAACAATTCCATCAGTAACAGTTATAGTTTTACCATCTGCTGTGGTAAAGATTGCGTTAACACCAACTGCCCTTACATCAGGTCCAGTGGCACCAGTAGCACCCAATCCACCATTATTTCCTTGGACTCCCTGAATACCTTGTGGACCAGTAGCTCCACCATCACCCTTGGGACCTTCAACACCAGTAGGACCAGGAGCGCCGAGTGAACCACCATCCCCTTTCTCGCCCTGCACACCAGTAGCACCAGGAACACCTGTAGCACCAGTAGCCCCTGTAGGACCGCCACCAGGACCAGGAGGACCAGGAGGACCAGCAGGACCGCCGAAAGGACCAGGAGGACCAGGCTCGCCCTTATCGCCAGTAGAACCCCGTGGACCAATAGAGCCAGTAGCACCTGTACCACCGCTTGTGGGACCCTGTGGACCCACAGGACCTGTAGCGCCGACCAATCCTTCAACACCTTGTAATCCTGATATGCCTTGATTACCCTGAAGACCTGTGGCACCTTCAATTCCAGCAGAACCAGGTGTTCCACCAGCACCAGGAAGACCCGTAGCCCCCGTAGCACCTGTACCACCAAGCTCACCAAGACCTGTAGGACCAGTCAATCCAGTGGCACCAGTTGATCCAAATGTACCTTGAGGACCAGTAGCACCTGTAGAACCACCAGTACCATTTGTACCAGGATTACCAGGAATACCATTTGTACCAGGATTTCCCTGTAAACCTGCGGGACCTGTAGCTCCACCAGGGGAACCTTGAGGACCTGTGGCACCAGTAGAACCTAAACCAGTAGAACCTTGGAGACCAGTAGCACCAGTAGCTCCACCAGGGGAACCTTGAGGACCTGTGGCACCTGTTGTTCCAATTATTCCATCAATACCAGTAGCACCAACAGCACCAGTAAATCCAGTAGCACCTGTGGCACCGCCTGGATCACCTTGAATACCAGGAAGACCAGCAGCACCACTAGGTCCAGTTGCTCCAGCCAGACCTGCTAGACCAGGAGTACCAGGAATACCCGTAGCACCCGTAGCACCACCAGGAGATCCTGCAGGACCTGCAATACCAGTGGCACCAGTAGCACCACCAGGAGAACCAGCAACACCAGTAGCACCTTTGGATATACCAGCAACCTGAACATTCCAAACTTGTGCGATATTATCAGCACTACCTACAGGGACTTCGTATAAAGTATCTACTTGACCAACATATAGCCAAGAGTTAATGTCTGCGTAATAATGACCACCTGCTACATTAAACCTAAAATCGTTTATTGAGCCCGTAATTTGTGCTTGGAAATAGAATTCAGTAAAGGCTCCACTATTAGCCAAAGGATCAAAGAAGAACTGTGTTACATCTTCACCCAAAACATCAGTTGGAGAGAATGCCAAATACTTTGGATATCCATTGAACTCAAAGTTATAGTCAATAGTTAGGTCTCCATCAGCACTAGGATACGAAATATTTACTGTAGAGAATACAAATGTTGCGTTAGTTGCTGCCTTGGTTAATGTAATTGTACCCGCATCAAGAACTCCACTACCCCCTGTTGACTCAACTAGGATAGTGAAACATTCAACACCAGCAGAATTGACGAGACCACCGTTAACCTTAACTTCAAAGATATAAGATCCAGTACCAGAAGCTAGTGTGATCGTATTACCCCGTACCAATCCACTTAAGAATGCCGTTTGATCATTAAAGCTTTGATCAAATTTTGATACTTTAAATATTTTTAGATTAGAGCCCGTGGAATCTGCGATTAAAGCTGCGTTGTTAGCAGTTAGAACTGATACGCTAGTTTCCCACTGGTTCGTAATACCACCAGAAGGACCTACTATACCCGTCGCACCAGTAGAACCAACGAAACCTCTAGGACCTAAAGGACCTGTAGGACCATCATTACCAGTGGCACCAGTAATTCCTGTGGCACCAGTAGAACCCAATGGTCCAGTAGAACCAGTTGAACCATCAGGACCTGGGACTAGAGACGCTTGACCTTGAGGACCAGTAGCACCATTAGCACCAGTAGAACCAGTTATACCCGTGGCTCCAGTAGTACCAATAATACCAGTAGCTCCTGTAGCACCACCAGGATCACCTTGAGGACCCGTAGATCCAGTTGTTCCAACAGGACCAAGTTCACCAGTGGCTCCTGTAGTTCCAGTCAAACCAGTAGAACCAGGAAGACCACCAGGACCGAAAGGACCAGTAGCACCAGTAATACTTATACCAGTAGCACCTTGTGGACCATTTATTCCAGTGGATCCAATGTCGCCCTTAATTCCAGTAGCCCCTGTAGAACCAACACCAGTAGAACCTAAAGGACCAGTACTACCAGTAGCACCACCGGGTGAACCTTGAGGACCAACAGGACCAAGTGAGCCTGTAGCACCAGTAATACCCGTGGCACCAGAACCAGTCGCACCACGAGGACCTTGTAAACCAGTAGCACCAGTAGCACCACCAGGGGATCCAGAAGGACCTTCACTGCCAGTAGCACCAGGATTTCCCGTAAGACCAGCAATACCAGTAGCACCAGTAGCTCCACCAGGAGAACCTTGAGGACCTGTGGCACCAGTAGAACCTAAAGGACCTGTACTTCCTAAAGGACCTGTACTTCCAGTAGCACCTAGAGGACCTTGGGGTCCAGTGGCACCACCAGGTGATCCATCAGGACCAGTAGCTCCTGTTAAGCCAATAAAACCTTTAGGTCCTGTCGGTCCTGTGACCCCAGTAGAACCAGTTTTTCCTTTTTGTCCCTTAAAACCAGTAGCGCCTGTTGCACCAAATCCAGTAGATCCAACGGAACCAGTAGCGCCTGTGGCTCCTATGCCAGTTCCTGGACCTTGGGCAGACCAATATTTACCACTCCAAAAGTAAGTGATATTTGTAGAAACGTCTGTAAACAGATCGCCAATGTTTGGATTTGCTGGAAATTGAATAGCCATTACTAGTCAATAATAAAACGGGTGCTGGTGTATTTAGGTGGGTTGAAGCAGAGGGCTATTCTTCTTCAAAATTAATAGAATTACCAATATTGTCAGTTAGACCTGATGTGAGATCATTTAAAAGAGTATTCGTAGCAGTATTGGCAAGCCCACCAACAGTCTGATTGAGATCAAATCCCATAAAATCACCCACAGTTTCAGTGAGACCACCACTTAAACTACTAACAGTAGAAGTAAGACCATCTGTAAGACCACCTACAACATCATTAAGACCACCTGTAAGCCCACCAATGGCTCCATCAGCAATTCCACCAAGACCTCCAGTAATTCCACCAAGGGCACCATCAACCACACCACCGAGAGTGTCACCTACAAGACCGCCAGCAAGATCACCAAGACCGCCAGTAAGACTTCCTAAAGCACCACCAGCAAGATCACCAAGACCGCCAGTAAGACTTCCCAAAGCACCACTAGCAATACCACCAATACCTCCAGTAATTCCAGTTAGTGCTCCACCAATAGCCCCATCAACTAATCCAGAAAACAAACTAGGAGATGATATTAAACCACCAGCTAGATCAGTAAGACCTGAAAATGGTGAGAGTAATGCCCCAAAAGCACCAGCAGGAAGACCAGTATCCTCAAATACTCTAGTAGCCCACTGCGCAGCGTCGTCTAATAAGTTTCCCTTAAGACCACTCTTCTCTAAAACATTACCTGCTATAAGAGTACGACCAGATCCAGATTTAATACTGACATTTCTACCAGCAACTATATCAATATCCTCATCAGCTTGTAGGGTAATATCTTTGGCGCGAATACGAACTCTACCATTTCTATCGGCATTAATACATACATCTCCATTCTTGCCTTGGATTAAAATATCAACCCCAGAAGATGTTGCTTTTTGTCCACCAACAATTTCAATAGTTCTGTCATTGTAGATGTGAAAGTTTCCATTCTCACCCAAACCCACAAGGTTTACATCTTCTTCCTTATCGGTTACCCCATATATTTCATATATTTGACTACCAGCAGTAGTAGTTTGTGGATTACATACATCTATTCTAAAATTAGAACCAAAACTATGTAATGATCTTTTTTCCCAATTAGCAGTCATAGTTAGCTCTCAACACAATCAATAACTTGAACAACTTCTGTCTGTAGAAGTCTTGGAGTGAGACTATCAGAAATCTCACCAGCAGCAATTTGCTCTGCCGTAGGTAGTCTCACTAGGACTGGTGTATAGGTCAGTCCACTACCAATAATGGCATTAGCTACAAATTTACCATTAGCATCATATATTTTACCTGTATTTATTGGTTCAGAAGCAATTGGACTGTCGTTAACAAGAGTTCCCCCAGGAGGAATTGGGGGATCTACGGAAGGTATATTGATGATAAGTTCATTACTATCAACATCATTAGGGATTTGAACGATATTAATTGGTAATATATTAATTACCGTTCCTCTTTCATTAGGAAGTACTTCATATCTTCCACCATACTGATCCTGTACGATACCAGGAGAATAACCAAAGCCGCCAGTGATTATCTGTACATCATTCACAACAAATAACTCCTCACCAGATGATGGATAGCCCTCTCCAGGAGTTACAATATAAATTCTAATTACTTTACCCTCCCTATTGATAACCGATCTTGCTACAGCACCAATCCCAAGCCCACAGTTGTCTGTAATTTCCACAAATGGTGGATATATATAACCTTCCCCACCATTAGTCACTTCGATAGAAACAACACCACCTTGCTTATCGGTGATAGTTCTTTCATCTACAGTATCAACATACCTACCAACAAGTGCCTCTGCTGTAGCACCTTCACCCCTTCCCCCAAAAATTTGAACTTGTGGTCCAAAACAAGTTGTAGGGAGATCTGTTGTACAATTAGAGATCGCACTAGTATTGCCAGAATATTCACTCAAGAATGGGAAATCACCAAATTGCCTGGTCAAACTATCAGCAGAACCAGTAATTTCTTCTATAGCCCCATTAGCAACGTTAGCTGCTTTAAGTATATCGTCCAAAATATCACCAATACTGTCAGCAGCACCAAGACCAACAATATATTCTTTCACAAGTCCACTACATTTATTACCACTCTGATTCAATGCCAAAAGTCCCCCAGCAAAATCTCTAACAATATCTATAGTGGATCGTAGGGCATCTTCAGTACTAAATCCACCACTCAAAATAGTCGCCACAGCTCTTAGTAATGGAGAAATACCATCATCAATATCATTAATAATTGAATTAACTAGAGCAGAATTAAATTGAGCACCAGCACAGCTACTGAAATTATCATTGTTTTCGATAGTATCTCTAACTAGGTCTTCAATTTTTGTTAGCATACCAGAGACTACTTCATTTGCTATCAATTGAATAGCTTCTTGTAGTATTAAAATTGGTGGCTGTAAAGCAATTAGAACAGCTTCCGCTGCTAATTTAGCTTTAGCAGGATTTTGAGTTGCTGCTAGAACTGCGGCAAATGTTTTTTTGTATAACGCACTCAATCCAGCATTCAATAAAGGAACTAACCCATCAAATAAGTTGAATATCATTTCTCCAACATATGGATTCACTAGAGCATGTACTCTATCAATTGTACCGGCAATCATAGACTCAACACGAGCCACATTGTCAGTAAATTTTTGAATTTCTGCCAGTAAGTTATTAATCTCATTGGTTACAGCAGAAGCTTTATATCCATTGGGATCACAAGTATCTGCCAACGCAATTTTACTACCAACAGCCGATGCTAATTTGTCAGTTCTCTTTGATGGTTGGCTATTTAAATTATTTTGATTGGATTCATCATCAGGAACTTTACTATTTTTATTTTTATTTTCTGTAAATCCACTATGTGGTAGATATCCCGTTTTTCCGTTTTCTGATGGATCACCATTAGATACTATATCAGTTCTTGGAAGAATTCCAGTAATGACTGGTTGCTGTTCATCTTCATCATAGTAGGCAATACTAACAGTATCCCCCTGATTTAATGATGGGGTCTGCGCATAATTGGCGGCACCAGAGCCTGCGGTAACAGGCAGCAATACTTGAGCCCACGGTAAGTCATCATCGGATAATACATTCTTATCTGGAGGATGTTTATCAAAAATACGAACTTTATATCTCCAAGACCATCCACCACCAGCTAATTGTGATTGCTGGGGTTCTGTTGGAGCAATTCTGCCGAAATAAAGTCTCATGATTACTTCTGTCTTTCGCCGTAAGTGTCTCTGGTCAACATCATAGATGTATAAGAAGTTCTTGGATCATAATGATGACACAATTCCTTTATCATATATATACCGCTAATTTGGGTTCTATCTGGCTCCGTTAGTTCACTATCACCAATACTAGCGAATACACACTCTATTAAATCCCCTGCGTGTAAATTTGTATTTAGGGGAACCTGAATACTAACCGATTGAGCAAACAGAGAATTATATCTCATTTTTCTTTGAGATGAATATAATGTTGGATCAAGATTATTTTTAGTACTTACTTTTGGATTAGCAGTACCCTTATCAAAAGTTTCTGTGATAATTTTAGTTGGGAATTTGGATAAGTCAATATTACCTAATTTTGGTGTTTCCTCATTAAGTGGCTCACCTAGAGTTGGAATAATTCCATAATTATCTTGACTAAAGATATTATCAACAGTAACATTAAATGAAACTGGATCAAAAAACCTTCTAGAGGAAGAGATAACTCCTTTGCGCAGATCTTCAGCTAAACTTCCAGCTTGATTTATGACAAAATGATTTATTTTATAGTCCAGTGAAGTTAGATCTCCTCTTGGCTTGAAATCAACAGGGGATCCATTATATTCAGTATAAACATATTTGGGTACATCAACTGACTGGGCTACCAGATTATCTATAGACTTAAAAGCAAATCCTCTCCTGGTCTGGTAAAAAAAGAATCCTGCTGATGAATTTCCTGTTTCTGAAGTTATACTACCCTCCGAATTAGCTTTACTTGCTAATTTCATTATCGCCTCAAATGGCTTCATCTGACTTCCCCAGAAACCATAATTTACTGAGGTTGGATCAATATCACTCTCAATTGAAGACTGAAAACTTTCAGAAATTATATTCTCTACGTGATCACTAATTCTAGTTGACTCACCATATTTTTTCTCAAGAAATACCATCTCATTCATGTAAGCTTCTTTAGAAAATAAATGAAGCTTGAAGAATTCAGCCCTATCGTCTCTAATTAACTCAGTAATATCATTAACATATAGTGATCTTCTGGTCGCATAATCCAAATCTTGATTTGTTGCTGAGTTACTCTGAATAAAAAGTTCTACTTCCTCACCTTTACGAATCTTCATTCCCTCGTATAAAGAAACATATTTACCAGTTGAATCACTCTTAATTACTCCACCAGAATTAGCAATCTGAATAGTACAAGAAACAGTAGGGCACAAGACATCCTCAAAGAAATCAATAGTCGTCGCAGCTAGTCTAAAATCTGCAGTCCTATCTTCCTTTCTAATTGTAAGTACTCTATAGAGAGATGGTCTAATTGACATTACAACACAGATTCGCCTACATTATTTATTCGCTAGAAATATATTCTTTCTGGGTCATTAATATTGTATTATTAATAATCTTTGCTCCTCCAGTCTTGATAGAAGCTAATCCATCCAACAAAACGTTTTTTGCTCCCGATAAGTTACTATTTACATTACTTGGAGCAGCCGTTTCTTTCTTTGAAAGTTTCTTGCCAATGCTTATCATATTAAGATATGGTTCTGGATTAATGGCACGACCATCCTTACCACCAATATAAACCTCATAATGGAGGTGAATACCAGTACTTGTACCTGTACTGCCAATCTCACCAATAGCTTGCCCAGTATAGGAATCACCTTTCTTTACATAAATGGATTTGAGGTGGGCAAACATATAACTCTTCCCAGTTTCCTTTGAAGTGATAATTACAAAGTAACCATATCCACTCCCATCAAAATCTACTCTAGTAACTTCACCAGAAGCTTTCAATGCTACCCTATAACCAGCTCCAGGAGGAGCTAGATCAATACCATTATGCATTTTGTAACCACCAAGTATAGGATGCTCTCTCATACCGAATTTACTAGTAGTTATAATTTTACCAGAAGTTCCACCCATAAACTCATCTTGAACTTTAGATGTTCCAGTGGGAGCTGATGCTGGCTGTGGTGCCTGAACTGCTGGTTTAGGTTTAGTTTCAGGTCTATTTGATGATGCCCCTTGAGCTTTTGAATAAAAATCCATAATTTCACTTTCCTTCTTTCCACCTTGCCCATAGAAACTACTATTTGTTCCAACTTTACCGAATTTATCGGGACCCATAAGATTCGGGAAAGAAGCAAAAACAGGAGCTAATTTATCAATACCTTCTCTAGTAAGAGGGGAATCAATTTCGGAATCCTTCATTCCAGCTTGTCCTTTTATATACTGAGCAATAGCCATTTTATCCTGGTTTTCAGGAGTAAACTTAGCCTTTGATGGGTCCAATCCAGCTTTTACTGCGGCAGGTCCTGGTTCCAACATTTGATACTTACCCACAGCAAAGCTGTAGTCATACTTTGTACCATCCCAGAACCTTGCTCGGGGATCTTTATTCCTTTGCCTTTTTTTCTGCTCTGCAACAACCTGATTAATGGTCAGCTTAGCTAAATCCAAGTCAGTTCTACCACCAAACCAAGTATTATATCCTTTAGGACCTGAAGTTCCCTCAGCCCAAGAAATTGTATCTAAAAGTGCCTGACGATTTGATGTTTTGCCAGATTTAGAGTCTTTGCCAACAGCAGGTGTTTGTGGTTCGGCAGCTGGCTCCTCATCTTTAAATTCTTTATCAAGTTCAGCACGTATTTTTTTTACATTATCCTCACTTTTAAATTTCTCTAGAATATAATCTAGCTCCTCCTCCTCTCTTCCCCAGACTGCTCCCATTTCACTGACGGATGTAGATATATCCTCAAGATTTTCATCCAATTCTTTTTTAGCAGTTTCAATCCTGCCTGATTTATCCGTAAAATCAAACTCCTTTATATTTTTTACAAAGGCACTCAAAATTTTACCAAGAGACTTAAATGTGGATCCTACTGAAGTAATAGCTCTTTTCACAAATCCAGTAAATACTTTTACCTTCTTAATAAAAATTTCAACCTCCTTAATTATCTTAGGTAAGTTATCAACAACCCAAGCAGCTATAAGCTTCCATAAAGAAGCTAATGGTTTTTTAACAACTACATCTACAAGTTTAGTTGCTGCAGGTGCAATTCCTTTCTCTCTCTTCTTTTCCCTACTTTCTCTTCTTTCAAGCTCCTCAGTATCTCTCTCCTTTCTCCTCTGACTTAGATTTTCATTTTTAATTTTTAAACTTGTAGCTTTAATTTTATCTCCAGTAGATGATATGACAGAATTGGAAGTAGAAGCTACTCCTTTAAGAAAAGATTTTGAACCTCTTACTAAAGTTTTAGCAATTCCTATTGCTTTTGTTGCGACAGCGGGATTAGCCATTAGTTAGCACCTACCTCAGTTAACTGATATATCTTACCAGCAAGGTGTCTGTAAATATCAGTCTGGGGATCTCTAGTATTAATTGGTTTAACTTCCTGCTGTGGAAGAATTTCTTCTGGCTGCTCTTTTTGCATACGGGTCATAATTGGAGGAAGCTCCTGCAAGTTAAACGTACTAGCTGGAAGACCACCAGACAATTGCATTCCATCTGGTGTACTAAAGCTACCAGCATCGATACGATCTCCTGGAGTAATTTTAATAGACTTGTCGGGGTGAGTTGTTTTATTATCTGAGGCAGGAGTAACCGTAGCTGTATTATTATTGTTAGTAATATTTTCAATAATATTACCATAATTAGCAGCCATCGTCTCATCAGACGTGGTTTCCATTCCAGCCATCGTCATCCCAGCTTTAGCCAAAGCATCAGCTGTATTTGCGGCAAGAATACTACCAATAAGACCACCTAAAATGCCACCAATACCAGTTCCAAGACCGGGAATTGGGATTGCTACGGTTCCAATACCAGCACCAATAGCAGCACCAGCTTTCATTCCCACCATACCGGAAATACCAGAAGCAAGTCCTCTAATAAGAGCCTCTTGATTACCTTGACCACCTGCTTTATTGAGTGCTATATCAACCGCAATACCAACTCCAGGAAGTCTCAAAAGAGGTCTTGCTATTTTTGCAATACCTGTTAGTAACTTGTTACCTGCCGTACTAGCGATACCAGCTGCATTAAAGACCTTCGTTAGGAGATTCTTTATTCCTTTTAGTCTACCTGTGGGATTACCTTCCGCAATACCTTCCTTTACCGCATAACTTTTTAATGGATTTAATTTCTCCATTGCCTTGTCTGTGAAATCTGTAAATCCACGCATAAAGTTACCAGCACCCTCGCGCATCTTATCAAAGCCAAGTTTACCACCAACATTACTAGCAAAAGATTTAACTTTACTCCCACCCTGCCTCAACTTATCAACAATATTCCCAAATAATCCCTTTGGTTTAGTTACCTTGGCATTTTTAGCAGCTTGGGCAGATTTAAGACCACCACTAAGAGTATTTTTGGCACTCTTGTATAAATCAAATAACTTACTTCCTAATTTTTTTATCCCATTAAATATTGCACCAGTGACTCTAGATGTTACATCAATTATTGAGTCAAATACTTTTCTAGCAATTCTAAATGCTGTACCACCGATTTTAGCAGCAATTCTAAAAGCAGTAGATCCAACCCTCCTAACACCTCTTAATATTCCCCTTACAATCCCATCAAATATATTAAAAATACCACGAACATTTGGCAATATGCCAGCAACAGCGGTACTAAAACTATCAATACTTAAATCAAATGACTTAATACTATCGAGTATTTCTGGTAGATTATCAACCAGCCAAGCACCACCTAATAGTAATAATAATCTTTTCAGTTTATCCCAAAAACTCATAACCTTTCCGGTTACGGCATTGGCAGTTTTCTGTAGTGGTACTAGTGCTGCGGCAGCAGCCTTGGACAATCCCTCAACAAAATTCTCTCTTGCTGTTCTTTTATTCTTTTCAAGTTGTAATGAAGCTTGTCTAGTCTCTTGCTTTTCAGTTTTTAATTCTTGATCTCTCTTGTCAGAGATAATTCTATAAAGATTTTCAATAGACTTTTTATTACTCTGAGCCTGATCAGAAATATTAGTTGCTGATTGTTGAAAATTATTATTTAATGTCTGCGTTATAGTTGCAAATTTATTAGCAACAACAATAGCCGATTTTGGCTGTACGCCACCGTCTTTATTGGATCCACCACTATTTCCACCACCCATCCCACGTGAAGCGCGGAACATAGCGATTCTTTGTTGTTTTGTCAGGTATGCCCCCGATTGAGGATCAACACCTGAATTAGCAGCTCCAAATAAACTCATTTGTAGTATTACTGTTGTGCTATGCGCTGTTCTTCTTCCTCAATCCAGTTCTTTAGTAGAGTGACATAAATATCTCTTTCCCATGGGATTAGATTTTCAATATCTCTAAGACTGTATTTATGGTGTTGAATAAGTGCAAAGTTTGTTTTATAGTATGACTCAAGATCTTCATGAGCCATACTTATGCGAAAAAAGATCCTAGCCCCTCAAGTACAACATCACTAGTCACCTTAGTTTCTGGATTAGTAACCTGAATGGTATGACTTAGTTTGGGCATTGTTGTAAAGAACTTTTCAATTCCTTCAAACTGCTTTGGCTCTAAATCTTCTATCCACTCAATCAACTCTTCCTTTGATGATTCGGTTGCTGCCCAGGACTCTTCTTCAGAGAAAATCATACTAATGCAGGATGCGATTAGTTCCAGGCTATCCGTAATACTGATGTCTTCTTGATCTGCACCCATAACAGTTTCAATATTAGGATACTTCATCTGGATAGAGTACGTATCATCAATTTTAACTTTGTCTGAATGCTCATCATCAAAAACAACTTTGACCTCATCCAAGTAAATTGTCTGGGTTACTTGAGTAACACCATCATCTGGACAAGTAATAATAACTTCAACATCTTCTCCAATAGACTTGCCACGGATAGATAGGAATAAGTATTCAATGTCAAAAGTTGCTAGATTTTCTGTAGAAAATCCTTTAGTAAGTACACAAGCCTCAATAACATCTTTAATTCCCCTAACCATTTCAGCTTGATCATTAGACTCACGAGCTAAAATAAGAACTTTTTCTTCCTTAACAAGGAAAGGACGGAACTTAATTTTATTACCCGTAGAAGGCACAATGGCTTCATGGGTCACCTTGGCGATCTTTGGAAGAGCCATAATATAGTAAAAGGAATGCTATAGTTATTTAGGAGGTTAATTTTGATATAATCTCATCAAAGGTAGAGCTAAAGCAGATTGAACTTCCATTGGCTTAAGCATATAGAATGGAGTTGTATTACCGTTAAAATTATAATTCCTCGGTTTTCCTATATGAAGATTTACACCTGACCAACCCCAATCATAAACCCCCGTAATTTGAACGATTGGGTACCTATCACTTAATATGTTCGGAGTAAAGGCAAAATAAACATATACATATACTTTTCCTGGTATAGGCATATTTGTTTGAGTATCACTCAATAATGGAATTAAATCATCCATTATATCTTCAGCATATTCCGTACCATCTATTTCATCCAATAATGGGCGAATCCTATCAGGAGATTTTTTCTTCTTTTTAGCCATCAGGGACTCGTATTTTTAGTATTGGCTGCCCTAATGGTATCTGCATTTACATATTCGGAGTTAAATCCATACTTGGAAATGTCTCGCATATCGTTGAGGAATTGATTTAAGTAAGATGGTCTTAATATAAAAATTTCTCGCTTCTTATCGTTTTTATTAGTTTCATACTCAAAATTTGTAATACCCACTATAGGTGAAATTGTTTGAAAGGGATTGTCTGGATTTTGTATTGTAAAATTAGGAGCAACAACAACTCCCGCAGGGTAAATCAATCTCCCACTACTATCCCTAACCTCTGTACTCACATAGTGATTAATATTATTTGCGGCAGTACCGTACTTATCAATAACATAATCATAGAGTTGCTGAACGGTAATAGGATAATCGTTTTGATAATTTATGATATTGGCTGTCACTAAAACAACCCAGTCATATTCAGAAGCCCCATATACATTATATGCTATTTGATCTGGTCTCTCATCTCCACGAATATTATATTTCTGAAAAACAGTAAAATTACTCTGCAGGTCGTCTCTTAACTTACCCCTGAGAAAAATATTTTTCAGTAATAAGTAATCCTGCGATCCAGTACTAGAAGTTAAAAAGTTTTGATACTCAATATTTGGTAACTGTCTAAAATATGACATTAGAATCCAACTCCACTATCAATAGATCTATAATCTTCATTATATACAGGACTCAACTCTCTAAATCTTAGTTGCATTTGCATTTTTACTGGTGTGCCATCACTATAAGTAGCATATGATCCCGTTCCAACATAATTAACATTCATCCCAACTAGAGCAGACTGTTTTATAGAATATAAAAACGGATGTGCTCTAGGACCTTGCATAAAAACAGGCTGAAAAACATCTGGTGCTTTGATAAATATACCTCTACCACCCCCACTAGAAGCAGTACTTTTGGCAGCCATAGACTGTTTTAAGGTAGAAATAATTTGCCGAATCTCATTCGATTCGCTAGCGTCTCTTGGTGTCAGAGTAAATGAATAATTAAATTCTCTCAAGATAACACCTTTAAATAAGAGCTCTAGGTTTGGATTTAATACCTGCCCAGTAGTCCTACTAACCAAAGACTGTGAATCAATATTACCACCAAAAATATTAACTGCCTCACCAATTAATGCCTTTTTAACAGCTTCACGTACTGCAGGATCTAGAGCTGCTGCCCCAGCACCATTAATGAACGTATCAACCGCACCTGTTAGTTGCCGCTTCTTATCTGCGTTATTCTTTTTTACGCTAGTTAAAATATCATCTAAAGCTTTTACACCTGCAAGTTGAAGGGAATTTAAAGTATCAGTATCCCAAGTAACAGCATTTGAGTCTGAAATATTATCAGGCATTGGCAAAATAATATTTGATAATGATTTTTTTAAATTTCTAGTACCTTTACTTCCTCCACCAGCAAAAATTTGGGAAAGAGTCCTTCTCCCATTATTCTGCTCCCCACTATTAGGTGGTTCATAATTAAAAACACCCACCATAAAATAATCATTATTGCCCGAAGCAATATTGGTGGGATACTGAAGTGTTTTACTTAATGCCATAGTTCTTCAGCTTTTTTATATTTAGTTGGTGAATAAGTTTAAAATATCTGAAACAGGTCCAGCTATTCGGTTAATTGTGTTAAGTGTGTTGCCAAATCCATTGAAATTTAAATCAGAGAATGCATTAGTCAGACCTGATTCTAAATTATTTCCAAATCCTCTAACCGTATCATATGATAGGATAGAGCCTGCAATATATCTATCATATCTAAACTCACAAGTAACTCTGGTTAGCTCACTGGTAGGACCATACCTAACTGGAGTTGATGATAGATTGATTGGAAATAGCCCAAGGAATGAATATTCCATCACTCTTTGAACATCAGATTCAAACTTATAGATTTTTGTGGAATCACATTTGTATCCACTGACAGGATCATTTGGATAATTCATCCTATATGTATAGTTTCTATCAGCATAGTCTAGGAATCCGTTTCCACTAGCAACATATTCCATCCAGTGCTCTAAAAATTTTAAAGACCTGTAGTTACTGTCACAATAAAATTCCAATGAAAGGGATGTAAATACCCTTCTATGCGCCATTGTCTCTGTAATTCCCGTAAAATTAGTAGACTCAGTTCCTGCCAAAGATGAACCAGGAAGTTGAGCGCTGTAGCACAACAAACCAGAATCTTCGGATATAAATGCACTATCTACTCCACGAGACCCAAGATATCCCCTGAGTCTTGGGGATAACCCACCAAACTGTACTTGATAGTAATTTGATCTTGACAAATTACCTATCAGGGGTTTGACATCTTCTATGTTTAGCTGTCTAGGCACGCTAAATACTGATAAACTACCTACTCTATTTATGTCCTATAAAGGAATCTATAAACCACAAAACCCAAAAAAGTATATTGGCAATCCAAATCAAATTATATATAGATCCCTATGGGAAAGAAAGTTTTGCGTATATTGTGACACCAAAGAGGCTATAAAGCGTTGGGCATCAGAGGAAATTAATATACCATATTATAATCCAGTAAAGAAAAGACGTGCCAGGTATTATCCAGACTTCTACATTGAATCCATAGACAAACAAGGCAACTTAAAAAAGATACTGATTGAAGTAAAACCCCTAAGAGAAACAAAGCCCCCACAATACAAACGTCGTACAAAGAACGTTCTTATTGCAGAGGCTATGTATTCTCAGAACCAGGCTAAATGGAATGCTGCTAGAGAATTCTGTTTAGATCAAGGTTGGGAATTTAAAATTATGACCGAGAAAGAACTCGGAGTGTAATCACTCTTCCCCTAGGCTTTGGAACCAGCTAAGGGCATCATCGTCTTCGCTAGAGGCAGGCTCTGGCGTTGCTGTTGATGGTAGCTCGGGTTCGGAATAAGCAGCTACTTCCTTCTTAAAGGCAGGTCTAGCGGACCTTAACTGCTCTTCAATGTCTTCGTCACCAGAATCCTCTTGTGGAGCTGGACGGCTGCTAGGAGCACCTAAGCCTAGGACTTGATTAAGACGCTTCTTAAGAACTTCATACTCTTTGAACTGATCTGGAGCAACAAGCTCAGATAGTGAGTTCAACTTATTGTATAGTCCTTCAAGTGCTTCATCATCGCCTCCTAGGAGGGGCTCTACCTTAGCAAACTCAGAGGAGTCATAGTTGCGGTAACCAGCAACGTTCTTAGCCTTGAGCTTGAAGTTAGCGCCTTCCCAGAAGTCAAATGGGTTGATTGCTTCTTCATCTTCAAACTCAGGCTGCATAGCAGACATAAGCTTATCAAAGATTTTCTTACCAAACTTGTAGAGGAATACTCCACCTTCGTTCTGGGGGTTTGCTGGGTCTTTGACGACCATAATGTTAGCAATATATGTGAGCTTACGCTTTTGCTTACGTGCTTGCTCTTTACCAGCATCAGTACCGTTGTTCCAAAGCTCAGAGTTGAACTCAGACAATGGGTCTTTCTGACCTAGTGTAGTCAAGCTGTTCTCAATGTACCAGCCACCTTTACCTTGGAAGGCGTGGGAGTACATCTTGACGAAAGGCATATCTTCACCTTCGGGCTGTGGAAGGAAACGGATCACAGCATAACCGTTTTGGGCTTTATCACATTCTAGCTTCCAGTAGCGGTCATCACCGCTTGAGCCAGCTGTATTCATCTTCTCTACTTCCTTGACGAGCTTCTGAGTAAGTGCGCCGAGAGATGATTGCTTCTTGAGATCTTTGAATGACATAGATTTGTTCGGATTGATTGGATAACTGGCTGAACTTGTTTATTATGGATGATAATAGGTGCGATGCCAAGCGCAGTGGACACTTATGGGAGTGTCCATCCCTTGTGGGTCTTACGGGTGCCGAGAGCAACCTTTGATAGGTGTCCAGCATCAAGCCCATTCAGTTTAGCAAAGTCTGCTAAACATTCAACGGTATGTAGCATACCACACGGAGAGCGAAAATGTCTAGTCTTACACATTGGATTGTTAGGTCCCCTCTTGGAGGTAGAGATCTTACGCCTAGCAGCAGGTCTCTTGGCTGGATTACAGTCACCAATATAGTGCCTCTGATCCTTTTGTTTCACTAGGTTAGCAAACCTGGGGCTAGTATCAACCGAGTTTACCTCGTGTAAATACTCCTCCCACTTATCAGCAGCTTGCCTAGTAGAAAAGGTTTTCAATACTTTTTTATGGGTAGGATTGAATGTCTTACTACGATACGAACCAAAATAAGCGTCCTCCTCGGGGAGAACGCTAGAAGTGCGACTGCCGATATACATCTGACCGTCTAGTTCATATGATAGATAAACGTAATGATACATTAGAACATAGTGGGCGGTGTTTCTCCACCAGGCTCTTCATCATCTGGATATCGCCCATACTTACTAAAATAATCTAGTTCAAATTCAATTTCATCTAGATTAGAGGCAATTTCATCAAACACTCCCATTGGGTTCTCTTTATCAACAGTATGACCATACTCCTCAAAATGTTTTAATATTTCATTCAATAAAGCTTTAGCGTCTGGAGAATCTGTTAATTGACAACGAAAGCACATATTTCTCTGTTTAGACATTAGCTTACGGAGAATGTCAAGATTATTTTGCTGCTCTTGGATAGTAGCACCATTACTATACTGAGCAAAAACCAATACGGAGTCTTGCAACTTAAGTATCTCCCTAATAGAATCCGCTACTATTTCCGATTCAAAAAAATTGTCTTCAGGCATTGATAAGGTTTCTCAAAATAATTTTGCATTTAGTAATGTCAATGTTAATAAACGGACGATACTTTTTCACTTTAAAGCTCACAGTTTCCCAAACAGGATCAGTTAACTTTGTGTCTATTTTAGCACAAAAACCAAAAATTATATCCAGTATTGTTAAAGTTTCGATTGATATGTCTCCGCCCAAATATCTTTTTAGTATTGGTGGGTGCCCCTTGCTTATATCAAATAGTTGAGGTAATGTGTATTCGTCAAATAATGTAGAGCACTCTTGACTGAATGTATATGTAAGACTTTGATACTTCTTACTTAGTGCGGTGTAGTTTCGTTCACCACTCTGCATAATTTCACCAACCCAGACCGCAGAAGGATTCTCGGTGGCTACAAAGTTTGCGATGAAGTACATTTTGACTTCATCGTCTGATAGTTTGCGACTCATACGTTCAAAGAAGTATTTGTCTCTTCTTTTATTGAAAGCAGTTACCGAGGCTCTTGTCTTGCCGTTGTATCTAAAGAAATCAAATTTAGCATCTGTAAAATGCTTTTTCATTGCAAGGTATGTTGTGTAGACGTCATACGGTGACATAATTCCTCGGCGTAGTCTGCTATTCATTCTGTAGGTTATATGGGTAGTTTAGCTTTGCTAGCACCAACATTTTTCATAAAGTTTAAATTGGTTGCATCAACTTTAAGTTTCTCTTTTAGTGGCTTTGTCATAAGCTTGGATACTGATTCTACCTCAAGATTCTCCTTTTCGCAATAGTGAATAATTGCCTCTATGTAATTTATTTTTTCATTCAGAACAATTTTTTCAATAATATAAGAAAATTTAATCGGTGTTAGAAATTTTTGCTGTAAGGCTTCTTCTAATTCATTTTTGATACTCATAAGACTTCCAGTTTGTCGTTTACAAATTTGCGAATGTATGTATCAAGTTTCTTAACCCACTTGTATACATCCTTTTCCTCATATACTTTAAGCTCACCATCTTCACAAGCCATAATAATAACAAGTTTTTTAGCTTTGACTCCTGTTAGTTCATATAGCATACACGCATACGCAGATGCTTGAACAAAGTATCCTTCAACCCACTTTAATGGCTTGGGAGACTTAGAAGTCTTAAAGTCAATAATGGAAAGTTCTCCATCATAATCACCGACACAATCAGGTGTTCCTGCAATGCCAAGACGCAAGCTATACATTGCTCGTTCTTGGACAATAATATTATCGATCTTATTAAGGGCTGGCTTTGCAGTATTAAATAAGATCTGTGATATAGGAACCTTCGCTTTGGGCAACGGTTCATTCTGTAAGTAATGTTCCGCTAAGAGGTGCATATCCGTACCCCTAGTGGTCGCTCGTTTAGATACACGATTGGCTTCTTCATCACCAACACGGGCTCTCCACTTCATGATACCTTCTCTACTCCAATGAGAAGTAATAGAGGTAATAGAAATAAGCTTAACTAGTTCACCATCATAATTAGGAGCAGTATAATATCTGACTCCATCAATGGTTTCTCTAGTTAAGCTTGGTATCTCAACTGGATTATGAGTAAAAGGCATCTAACAATAATAAGATACTCTTATTATAGCATAAATTATATTTCTATGCCAGATTCGTGTTTGGCTACCAAATATTCCTTACATAGACCAGAACGAACAATATCATCTAAACCAAACTCAATCTTACTAACAGAAGGCATACGCTCTAGGATAGACATAAAGTCCATAATACCACTGCGTTCTGAAGCTTTTGTTAGGTCAGATTGCGTAGCATCTCCACAGAAATGAATTTTAGAATCTTCACCAACACGAGTCATAATAGAATCTAATTCGTGTGCGTTTAAGTTTTGGAACTCATCTACAATGATTATTGCTCCATCAAGTGTAGTTCCACGTAAGAATGAAGTAGACCAGAACTTTAATGTCTCTTGAGCCATCAAATTTCCATAAAGCATCTCGAATGGAGATGTTTGACCTGTAGAATTAATAGTCTGTAGATCTAAATCAAACATATATTTGACCATATTCTTATATGGAATTTGATATAGTGCTGATTTATCATCGTGGTCTCCTGGTAGGAAACCAATTTCCCTAGTTGCTACCAAAGATCTGACAAGATAAACTTTTTCATATGGAGTTTTTTCATCTAGAACTTCCTGTAGTGCTTTATAAAGAGTAACGAAAGTTTTTCCTGTTCCAGCGCACCCATAAGCTACAATGTTCTGTCCTTTATCATACTCATCAAACAGTATTTGTTGATTTTCTGTGATGGCATCAATTTTAGCTAAAAGGCTCTGATCAATAGGCTTTCTTCTCTTCATCTGCTTTGCGGTGAGACCGACCCCAATGGGGTTAGCAGACTTACGATTCTTTCTTGTAGGCATTTTTTTAATAAAGGTAACAACATTGAAAAAGGCACAAAAAAGGGGCACCTAGATCTTTTTGACCCTTGACCCCGGAGCACGAGAAGCCAGATCAAGAACATCGTTCCATCCTGGATTCCTGTTAACTAGTTTCTCTTTCCATTCACCAACTTCCGATGTGGTAGTTGCGCATCCATAAGACCAATCGCGTTCCCATAAGGGGTTTTCCGCGTACCAATCCATAATTTCGTGTACGCTACACTCAATTACTTGGGTTTCTTTAGTCTCTTTTTGGACTACATGATATGTCGCCATAGATTTTAAACTCCATGTCTTAATGTTATTTAGGGGGCAAGACGCGCTCTGTGGAGACGCTTCTCTTCATAATACTCAAAGATCTGGGGAACCCATACCTTTGTTGGCTTAACCATTGCTTCACATAGTGCCTGGATTTCTAGCTGTGCGTCAAGCTTGGCTCGTAGATCAAGGAAGTGAAGTAATGCGCGGAGACTGAATGTAACCACGAAGTTCTGACGAATGTTCTGGGGAAGGTAGTCCCTAGAATGCTCTTCTGATACACCATTCTCAAACTGTATAGCAAAGCGCTGTGAGGCAGCCTGACAGAGCCCTAGCTGGGTCTCATAGTCATCAGGGGTCCATTCATACTTCTTACCTTTACGGTTGGTGTAGAAGCCAGGAGGACGCACATAGAAGACCTTCTGTGGTAATAGTTCACCATCTGCTACTTTAAGGACGCGCTTGCAGGTGTAGCGTTGTGACTGAACGTCAAAGCTCACTCCGACACGGTGAGTACGTGCCTGTACGATTACGTTGTGAACGAAACCAGAACAACTGAATGAGATTGCTGGGTGCTCTAGTGGTCCCCAATGACCGCGTTCGTTTGCTAAAAGCTGATTGATTACCCACTCACCAGCATCCTTCTCATGAGGGATATTGGTGTCTTCAATGGGAAGTTCACTGTAATCATTTTTACCACCCATATACACAAGTTGTTGTGGATTAGGCGTACACCTGATCATCTCTACCTTCTGATATGGATCAAGGCGAAGTAGGTCTGCGGCTTTTACTGGTTTCATAGTGTATCGTCAATCACTTGGGTGAACATTGTTTGGATTAGATTATCGGTGGAAATTGCTTCCTCCTCGTCGCTATAAGCAGTCTCAGAAACCTTATGGGTCTCAGAGTCGGTGTAAACCTCTGCTTTAAGTTCGTCAATGAGAACTTCAATAGATTGTATCAGAAACTTTACCTTTTCTCGGTCCATAGTATTATGTATTCAAGGGTATTATAGCATAAAAAA